>Ga0154020_10000359_pt1 | contig 55483 bp, 47 predicted proteins | sample Klosneuvirus_201_FD_109709 | JGI IMG/M metagenome (GOLD analysis project Ga0154020, IMG submission 109709) | Active sludge microbial communities from wastewater, Klosterneuburg, Austria - Klosneuvirus_20160825_MG | ecosystem: Engineered > WWTP > Aerobic digester > Activated sludge | place... | reverse complement strand
GAATCGGACGGAAGGACGGCTTTTTCTGAACAGCCGGGGAAAACCGTGGACCACGAGTGCCGTCAATTGTGCATTCACGCGAATTCAGCATCGAGTCGGAATGGAGGAAATGAAGCGGCAGGGGATTTCGGTTTCCGCCGATCAGATCGCTGAATTTATCCCCACGCTGTCGAAGACTCACCGTGTCGGAAAGAAAGTCGTTGCCAAGAATGATGCAGAATTGCGGCACGAGGCTAAACGCAAACTGACGTATCAATTGGCTCAGGAATCCGCTCCGAAATATTCTCTGTACGCCCTGCGGCATTCGTGGGCGACGAATGCATTGCAGCGAGGTGTCGATGCATTGACGGTGGCCATTTTGATGGGGCATAAAGATCCGAGCCAGCTGGCGAAGGTTTATCAGCACCTGAGTCATAATCCCAAACACCTGCTGGAGCAGGCGAAGAAAGCCGCTTCGTAATCGTTCCAATGAATAACCCGCCGCAACTCGTTGCGATCGCGGCGGGTTGTTTCGTGTCCTCAATATGTTCATGTCACTCAAGACGATCGTACAGAAATAAAAAAGCCCCGCATCCCTGCGGGGCTGGAACAAGCCATACGGCCTGCTCCGGTTGCATTCAAAACCGGCACTGCACCGGGCTACTTCTTGACCTGAATATGTTTCAGGGGTTTTGAATTGCGACGCGGTGAAAAGATTTCACGGGGCAGCATGTCACGGCCCTGGCGACGATTTTCAAGGAATGCCATTACGTCCTGTTCTGCAATACGAATGGCTCCACGTCCCGGACCGACACGAAAATGTGTCAGGGATTTTGAATTGACCAGCCGATAAGTCTCGGCCAGCGAAAGCCGCAGAAAATGGGCCACTTCTTTGACTGTCATCAGTTTCTGATCGGTCGTCATGAGTTATTCCTGTCTGGGTTTCAGGTGGTGGGTCGGCTGTCCGTTTCGGATGTGCTTCCTGTTGTGCTGTCTCCGTGACTGTGCTTCGGTGGTCGCCCCCGACGGCTTTTTTCTGTCGGCTCCACGTCGCTTCGCAGCATGCTGCCGAAATTCAGTCGTGTAAGTTCTTTTTTCATTTCCACCAGCACCTTCTGGATTTCACTCGCCATTCCCTGCATCTGGTCACTCACTTTCGTCAGGCGATCACTGACGCGGTCCAGTACTTCGATGTTGCCGAGTTCACTGCCTTTCTCCAGGATCTGCATCCTCAACAGCAGCAATTCCCGTTCAACTTCCACCACATATCTTGTTCCCACAGCGACAATCACGCTCGCCACCATGCGTTCCAGCAAATCAGATTCAATCGGTCGGCTCACAATTTCTCCTCATATTAAAGTTTGTCGAATCACGCCCGGAGTCCGACGACCATCGTAAACCCGCCTTACTGATTGACAAAAAAAATGGACCGTCTGATGGCACGTGATCCGGTCTGTTTCCTGCGTGTTCTGTCCAATCAATCGGAGTGATGTCCGAGAAAATGCTGCAGAAATCCTGAGTTGAATTCCAGGCAATCGGCCTCACACTTTGTCCGACACACCTGATTCGCGAAATTCACATTTCACCGACTTCCGTGTCAGGGCGGTGATATTTTCTCCGCTGACCCGGAACAGTGTGGAATTGTCGCGACACGTTAATTCAATAAATGCACTCGACAGGATGACGCCACAATGCAATTTCACGAACCTCGCCCGGCAATCAACGTCGTGATCCCCATCACCACTCCCACCTGCTTCCGCCTCCCGCCGCGAATAATTCAGGAGCTGAACGCTCCCGAATTTTCGCGCTTCGCTGGACGCTCCGCCGTCCTGAACGGACGAAGAATACGGTCATGGCTGGGGCCATGACCTGAGGGCTTGAACGCCCTCGATCGGGCTGGGACGCCCGATCCGGAGGCAAGCCTGCCGGGGCAGGCTGTGCCTCCCGGGCCTCCGCTGAACGCTTCGGCCTCAGGCATTTTCTGGGGCGAAAATGCCACCAGTCTGCGTGGCTGGTGGCGGCACAAGAGACGGAACTCTGACTCCCCTCTCCATGTGCCGTCGCTGGTGCCGCCCGATTCTCCGGTAGTGCTGCTTTTGTCGGCCCTTGTGAGCTCATCAATCACAAAGTGTCGGCATTCCGAAGCTCCCGCCACCACCCGCAACAAATGGTCACACTCTTCGATTCCCATGACACCTCATAAACGACAGGGAAAGTGCTACTATGGCGATTCGACTGACACCCCGCGATTTCGAGATTCTTGGTGCCCTGACAACAGCCGTGAGAGTCATGACGGTCAGCCAGATCGGTCGTGGCTGGTGGTCGACTTCCTCGGATCCGGTGACCGATGCACGCCACCGTATCAGGCTCCTTTGTACTGCAGGATTTCTGCGGATCGCCAAAGTTCTGGCGATGCCGTTGCCGCAAATCACTGCACCTCTGACCAGCTGGAAGCCGGGCGATTCCGAGCCGGATTTTGGCAATCTTTCCTGGATGGCGCGCAGTCGCTGGCGGCATGGAGCAAAACAAACCCAGATCGTAATGCCGTCCGGTCGGGGAGCCCGATTATTCTCCGGCAAGTCGGCACCCGCCCTTTCTCGACACTTTCAAATGACTCATGACCTCGGCCTTGCGGAAGTTTTTCTTGCTTTCAGGTCGCAACGACCTCATCTTATTCCCGCGTGGCGGGGTGAAGCCTCTTACCGTCACCTGCGTCGGAATCGGAAAATCCCGGACGCGGTTATCACAACTTCAGACCTTTGGCCTCCCATAATTGCCGTAGAATTTGCCGGAGCCTATTCACGCGAACGAGTTCGTAAATTTCATTATTTCTGTCAACAGGAACGACTGGCTTACGAGCTCTGGTAACCTCTATGTCGAAACGACGTCCCCTTGAATCCCGCCGACTTCAGGATCGCGATTTCGCTATCCTTGAGCACCTGATGACGTACCGGGTCACGACACGGGATGTCCTCCATCGCCTTTTTTTCTCCGACAGCGACCCCAATGCCGTAAGTAAAGTCACTACCCGTCTGAACGAGGGCGGCTTTCTCACACGCCACGAATTAATTGGTTCGAGTGTTTATTTCACCCTCGGACAGGCCGGGGCACGCATGATGGGAGCTCCGGCACGCAGCGTCGAAGCTCTCGGTGCGCAAACGCTGTTTACGCAGATCGGAATTCTTGAGTTTTGCTGTGGGGCTGTCCAGAGACGAAACAGACTCAGTGTCTCACTGCTCGTCAAGCAGCATCCTGAAATCATGCAGAAGGGAGCTGATGCCACGCGGTATGTCCGTGATGGCTCTGTGACTCCGTCGGTCCTGTACGTCGTGCGGGTTGACGGAGGCGGGCCGAACGATCACGTCATTCGGAAAATCCGAAATGATCTCGATGTTCGCATTAAGAATCCACTGATCAATTCGCTAATTCAATCACGTCGATTCGGTGTGGCGTGCATTACGTACTCGGAACAAAAGAAATCCGAACTGGATTTTCGAATTCAGAAGGAAGGTTTTCCATGCGCCGTGATCGTGGAGGTGGCCCTCATTCTGCGTGATTTGCAGGCACGGTTCCTATGAGCAAGAGGGCCGTACATTGACGACAGAAAGCTCCCGTACATCACCGAAGCCCGAGCCATCTCGGCCCGGCATGGGACACTATTCGGTGCTTGCGGCCAACGTATTGCCCGATAATGTGCTTGGAGCGGCCAGGACGGCTCCCGATGATGCGCTTGCGGAATTACCGTCACTCGCTTCTTCCGGTTTTGGATTTCCATTGCCTTGCCGATTTCGGCCCGCCCTGATTGATTCACTGTTTCTCCCCGCCTGTGTTCTTTTTGTCTGTTCCCAGCTGGCCTTTTTCTTTGCTGGATTTGGTACGTTTGATTTTCTCCACCCGATGCTGCCGAACCTGCTGGCTGCGTTTCTGACCGGGCTTTCGTGTTTCTGTTTTCACAAAGCCTGCTACACAACGAATCTGCTTCAGTTCACGGGAATCGTTGTCTGTAGTGTCATCGGTGGCGTAATTGCCTTCGCCTTCGGATCCTGGGATTTTCAGCTCGTTGTCGCATTTCTCGGTGTTGCCTTTTTTCTCGACCGATTTCTGCTGCACGCAATTTCCATCCGCACGGCAATTCCCTGCAGTCTCGAACGAGGTAAAATCCTGCAGGATATCCTCCGGTCGCGATGGAGTTTCTCGCCCAACGCCTTAATCTCGATCTGGACAATTCTGATTCCCACCGGGTTTTGGTGCCTCCTGGCGGTCTATCATCGACAGGATATTCAAACCGATCCGTACCTTGCCACAATTCGATATCGCGAGTGGACTCTCGCCACTTTCTGCCTGATTCCGCTGCTGCTCGAGCCACTTCGTCCCCTGCTGGGCCAGCGCTATCTGGGGCCGGTCAGGCTCATCAAGGAGTTTTGGACCGCTGCGTTTTCGTTTCTCTTTTACAACCGATCCGACGTCCGGCATCCGGCAGTCTTTCACAGTCCTTCTGGAAATTCCTCTCAACGAACACTCCTGTTTTTAGGTCTGTTGTTCATCGCCTTTCCGCTGCTCACGCCGCGTGGTCTCGGTTATTCTGTCATGAAGAGCTACTCGGGACTGGATCCTAAAGCGTATGAGTTCCTCGATGACGCCGATGCTGTTCAAGAATTCAGGGCTGCTCAAAAGAGAAAAGAATCAGAAACGCAACCTTCCGGCAACGACAGCGGCGATGATGCGTCCGGCAGCAAAAACACTCCTGCGTCAGGCCTGAAGTTCCCGACCTATGGTTCACCGACTGACCCACTGCCATTTGACCCGGGTCGGCGGCAAAGCAACATCTTCGACGGCTATTCAACGGCATTCAGCGAGTATATCTTCAACCGTCATATGTACGACGGTACCGGGAACATGCCTCGCAATGATCCGCCAAACACATTGCCCGGCATTTCAAGCAAGCCGGTTGAATCAACCAATAGTTCTGAAAGTGACACGCAGGAGCAAATGTCACCAGGTCTGACTCCCTTGCAGGCGGCAACTGCACGTGAAGAACAGGCCGAAAAGGAAATCGAAAGACTTCAGCAGGAAAAAAAGAAACGCGACGAATTTGAATCTGCATACAATCCAGTCCTGTCTCTCGCTGCATGGGCCGCGATTATCTTAACCCTGATTGAAGTCTTACTGCCGGCGTTTGCCGTTCCGGCTTTCATTTTTATGGGGTCATCCCGCCTGCTCGCCGAGCTGGCAGCGGGTGGATTTTCCAGTCCTCCGCAAAAAATCATTTCAACCGAGAATTGGCCTCGAGTGATTGAGCGACTTCACGAAGTGGATCACGGTCAACTGAAAGATCATATCCTGTGGGGACTCCATACCGTGGACAAGGGTCCCGTTCTGGTGCCTCGCTCGGCCCTGAAAGAACATGTCCATTTTCTCGGAGATACAGGATCCGGGAAAACAGCCCTCGGAATCAGTCCTCTGGTCAGTCAGCTCATCGCTGCGGGCGACTGTTCCGTTTTGATTATCGATCTTAAAGGCGATGATCAGACTCTGTTCGACCTGTTGCAGATCGGAGCCAGGCAGGTGAGCGGTGAATCAACAGAGTCAACGACAGACTCTGCCGACTGGAGTTTCCCCTTTCGATATTTTTCATCTGTCCCAGGCGTTGCCTCGCACGGTTTCAATCCATTCCTGCAGCGTGGTTTCACATCGCTGACGGACCTGGAGCAGACGGACCTGATCTCTGTCGCCATGGGACTGCAATATGGCACTGATTATGGTCGCAAGTTTTTCGGGGATGCCAATTTTCACCTGCTGCTGGCGGCCATCAAATCGGGCGCTCACCCGGAATCATTTGCTGAACTCGCGGAGGTTCTGAAGGATGCCCGTAACCTGGGTGTCGATCGGGAAACGCTGAAAGCCGCAAGCAATATCGTCACGTCCGTTGGCCGGCTGGGCCAGGTGACCCCGCTGAATTTCACACCACACGACGGTCAACATCCAGGTTCGCACATCGACCTGATGGATCTTTTTCAAAAACCTCAGGCCCTGTTTTGCTCTCTGCCGGCCGCAACCGGCAGCGTGGTGAACTCTGAAATAGCGCGGCTCATTCTCTTCAGTCTGATCAACGCGGCCCAAAAGGCGGAGAAACCGCGGCGACAGGTTTATGTCGTGATCGACGAATTTCAGCGAATGGTCTCCAACAATGTGGAAGCACTGCTGCAGATGGCACGCAGCCATGACATCTCCCTGATTCTGGCGAATCAATGCCTCGGCGATCTGAAACTGGCCGATGCTGATCTCACAGAGGCCGTGACAAACAATACCCGGATCCGCCAGATATTCAGTATCTCGTCGCCGGAGGACCTTCGTGACCTGAGTCTGATTTCCGGGGAGCGTTTCTCGGTGACGCGAGGATGGGCCTTCAATCTCGGAATGGCGGGTGTGCGTCAGGTTTCAGACATGTTTCGTGAAACACCAACGCCAAAGCTACGCATCAACGATTTAATTGACGCTTCCAATCATCCGTCGCGGTCGATCTTCCTGCTTCGTCGCAGTGAAGGCATGGCCCAGTACGGCGGATATCCGTTTGTGCTGCAATCCTGCTATCACATTCCTGCCGCAGAGTATCAGCGGCGACGAAACAGCCGATGGCCCATTCACACTCCAAGCACAGACTGGACGTCCGACACGAATGAGTCTGAAGACACGGAGTCTGCCGGAGCAGAATTTCCCGATCCTGCCGACCTTTCAACGGACTCCGTCCCGCCTCCGGTCGAGTCAGAATCACAGGAACAGGGATCGGCGTTGACCCAGACTGAATCTCCGAGTTCGGTACCGGTTTCCGAACCGGTGTCGCGCACTCCCAAGCCGCCTCGCCCACGCAAATCTCATCGAAACCGGAAAGTCCCGGGATCCCCTGAGAAGACTGATTCCGTGGGACCGTCGATTGACAGTCAGTCGCCGCCAACAGCAGCTGAATCTGAAGCGACCAAACGGATGCTTGATACGTTGGACAATCTGTGACCGAAAATTATCCGGGTGTATTTTTGCCATACTGGAAATGACTATGTCCACTGAAAACAACTCATTCACACCATCGAATCGTGGCTTCATTCAGGGTCTGGGAGTGGGCCTGTTGTTCCTCGCTGCGACACTGATCTTCATTCGACGCAGCGACTCGAACCGCGACGTGCCACTCACAAAAGCGATTGAAGCCAGGGAATCGGCGGCCGCAGATCGCCGAAAGATTGAGGAACAGAAAGTCGAAGAAGATAAGGCGGTGGCTGACGTTGCTCACATTCATGACATCGGCGACTGGCGACAACTGGAATTGAATTCTCAGTATGTTGTCAAAATTGCTGACCGCGTACTGAATACACTGCAGGAACAGGGGCGGTTGCGCACGGAATTCCTGCAGAGCGATACCGCCAGGTTTATGCCGGAATTTGAGACTGAGATCCGTCAACTGCCTCTTGACGAACAGCGGTCGGCACAACGTATTCAGGATACCACGATTTTTCGCCATAAGGCGCAGGCTATGCTGGAGCAGGCACAGCGAATGCTTAAGCTGGAACGCATTACAAGTCCTGTCAACGAGGAAGCCAGAGAGGCCGTGGCAGCACACCTGCGAATCATTAACGAACTTGCCGCTGACGTCGATGCTGACTCTGCACTGCTGAAGCGAGTGATGAGCTCAAAGAAAGCCACGGACGGTCGATCGGGGCAGACTGTCGAACAGCTGATTGCCTCGTGGAAAGATGACGAGGCGGAGAAGTACCTTGCCGTACGTCAGAAAGCAATCGCCGATGCACGCGCCAAAGAGGAGGCCAGTCGAATCAAAGCCGAACAGGAGTTGTCAGTCGCCCGCATTCGGGCTGAAACAGAACGAGTGCAGGCCGAAAAAGAATTGCAGGAGGTGAAAGCCCAGGCAGAGTTGGCGAAGTTGGCAGATCAGAAACGAGAAGCCGCCGCTGCGGCTGAGGCGGAAAAGGTGCGATTGGCAGCCATAGCAAGCGAAAAAGCCGCCGATGAGGCGATGAAGGCGGCAATGCCCGAGATCCAAAAGTACCTCGGGCAATTCATGATGAAAAGCAATCGGCAGTTCCGCAGTGACGGTTATACGGACCTGTCAAGCGAACCTGCTCCCATTTCATTGGCTGCCCTGCGTGGCTGGGGTGCGCTCAAGACCGGGAATGGAGGCTGCTTCAAACTCAAGATGGCAATGGGCACTCTGGCCGAAAAAGGTGAGCGAGTCCCGGCTCCCATCGATGTCTTCGCGTTCGACCATGCCAACGCGCTTCCTGCGCAGAATTTGCTGATCAAACATGGCGATGCCATGGTGAGAGCTGGATTGCTGTCTCCGTGAAACAGCAATCCAGATCACAAACGCCAGAGAACTAACAAAATGGCGACTCTTATGTTTCATCGCCCGAGTCGAAGGCAAGTGGTCTTATTGGCACCTGACCACCGGGGGTAGTCTTTTGGCACCGACTACAGAGTGTTGCCGGTATTTTAACGAAGTGTGCCGCACTTTAAAGAGTTTTCTCCCTGCAGCGATCTGGTTCTCAGCGAATCGCGTCACAGGGATGCTCGTCGGACCAGAGACGCTGCTCCCTGCATATGGCTTCACCATTGCCGCCATTTTGCTACGGGGATGCCGCATCAGTCGAAAGAGATGACAGATCGAAGACCTGAAGCCGATCGTCTGTCAGCACCGCGGCCTTCATTCCATCCCTGCTGAGAATCGCCTGGATGGGGAGGTTCTGAACTCCATATGTCAACCACAGTAACTTTCCCGTTTCGTAGTTCCATAAAGTCGTTCTGCCCCATTCCGCGATCAGGCACAGTTTCCGCGATTCACAGATATCGGCGTGCGTTGCAAAAAATTGTGTTGAGTGCAGACTGACGTCCCCGTTGAGGTCTTCCTTATCTGTCGTGGGATCATTATGACGCGGGTACGTCGCCACTCCTGGATACTTCAAACCGGAATCAGGGTGATTCTCCAGCCAGTACGGATGGGCCGGAATGATGGATTGCAACCGACGCCGGCGCGCGTCATAAAAAGAAACACCTCTGTTACTGCCGACTGCGACCATGCGACCGTCGTTGATCGCTTTGCAGAAGGAGATGAACCCGCCCTCAACGTCCATCGAAATGATCGTCTTTCCGGATGCAATGTCAACAAGCTCAATTCCGGCCGGTGCATCGCTTCGTCTTCCCACCGCGCAAATTGTCTTGCCATCATCGCTGAGTCGCACACTCGTATTCGCGAGTGATTCGAATTTGATCGTGTTGATGACTTTGCCGGTCGATGCCTCAACCACCGACTGGGATTTCGAATTCCCGTCCACATAAAATCCTGTCACCAGGCGTTTTCCTGACAGTTGGCCTGTTGGTGCCCCAAACGCTCCCAACGGAAGGAACTGACCTGTCTTAATGTCACCGAGGCCATGAGCGCTTGGCCCAAGCAGAAAAAGTCTCTCGTCCGAATCATCAAACTTCCCGAGGAAGTAATTTCCGGGAAGGGATCGCGTGATCTCTCCGTCTTTCGTACCAATGATAAATGCGCCCGTTGAAGTGACGACCGAGACTCTGTCGCCTCTCGAAGTGAAATCGACCAGCGAATCGTCGTATTTGCCCGGACCGCCTCGTTCAAACTTCAGGCTGAACATCGGAACCTTTGGAAAACAAATCTCTCCACCAATCAGATACACCTGACGATTTGAACATTCGACGATCATGCTGCCATCATTGCCCACAGGGCGAAAGCTGGAAGCCAGACTTGGAATTGACACCGCCCCAAGGCAGGCCATCGATGGCGACCGTACACTTTCAATCTTTCCCCCACGACCATAGCCGTTATTCACAAACTGGTGCCTGGTATTCAGATCCCACAGTCCGATCATTCCTCTCGCAGATGCGATCGCGACCCTCGAGTTTTTCCCGAAAATCTGCATAACGTTGATCGTGGCCTCATTGGCAACGGAAGTGGATTGGAAGAACTTACATTCCGACATCAGCTTTTTGGATTCCCCTTTTTCAATGTCATGAAGCACGACCTCCAGGTTCGACACCAGGTCACAGGAGAGAACCTGACCGTCGCTGTAGGTTGATACGTGTTCATATTTCGAGAGATAGTTTCGGCGGAATGTCAGATCGTCCAGTGCTGCACCGATGTTCCAGATATCTACCTGATGCCCACGATCCGCGCCGTGCAGGACGGCCAGCTCCGTATCGGCCTGACCGAAGATTGCCGACGCACCTGGCGACGCTTCGACGTACTCAGCTTTTTCCTGTTCAAGGTCAATGATCTCGATTCGCTCCCGCGATGGCGCCGCAGCATATCGCCCGGTCTGACTCCGGATGCCGTAATACAAATCGTCTGGAAACCTGACGTCCAGTCGGCTGATTGAGCCGGTCTTTTCGGACCAGACGTATGCGGAACGGTAGCTGAGAAACACGGCTTTCTCACCCGAGTCTGTAAATGATGCGAATAGAAAACTATCATCCGCAGTCGATCCAAGCAGGTTTCCGCTCTTCGCCTCCCAAATCCGTGCTCCATTTCCGGCATAGGCGATCTTGCTGCCGTCAGCAGACACCTCGATACTCCCTCTGCGAGGCGCATTGCCCTTCAACTCAATCACCTCAGGGTCGATCCCTTTGCGGAACTGAAAGAGCCGCCCGCCGGAAGAAATCCCGGATGGGAAATCGTCTTTGCCAAGGTATCCGACCCACAGCAATTCGTTCCCGACGGGGATCTCCACACTGTACAGCACCTTTCCAGTGCCAGCCGCGCGAATCCTGAGTGCCTCAGGCTGTGCCGGATTCCATGTCGCAATCTGGATCGCATCGGCAGATACCCCTGTCAGCGCTCTCTCACCGAGGTCGATTACCCCAGAAGCCAGTTCATCACCTTGAACCAGGCTACAGACCATGCACAACAAAACCGCGAAGACGGCCGACGGATTCCTGAATCGCACGAGACACCCTTTCTTTGGTTCCTGCAGTCGAATTTCCCCGCAACATGTTGATCTCCTGGGCACCTCAAAACAGCAAAAAAATCCAAACATATGCGGGTCACTGTCAAATTCACACGCAGGTTGATACGTCCGTTCATCAGAGAATCCTGATAATCAGCAATACTCCCAGAGCCCCGCCGGAAAGCCGCCAACAAAAGCAGGTTTGGGAATGCAGGACAGCCCGTCGCTCAGTGGGCCAGTCTCAGGCAGTGGTTTAGCGGCTGGCTGTCAGGCAGCTGTGGACAGCAAGCCTCTGCCAGTCGGCAAGCTGGCCAGCACCGCCTTCATCAGCCGGCATCCATCGGGGGCCCCCAGCGTCGCGAGCCCCAATGGATGCCAGCCGACGAAGGCAGGTTGAATGTCCGAAGCCGGACAAGACAGCCCTCAAAATATTTTCATCCGGCGTTCATTTTTTAGAGCACACATTCCAGAAGGCACATCACAACGCTATTGAATCAAGCTCTTTGACATTCAGGCACGGGTAGAAGAACTCACATCGGCACTCACGGACGCGCGGCCAGCACGTTGATCTGGCCAGCGAAGCGTGCGTGAGTACCGGTGGTGCAACATTCGGTTTTTCTTGTGGTTTTTCTGTTTCCCTGTGTTCTGTCTGGAGATCGTTCCATGTCCAATCTTGTGCGGGCTTCCCGCGAATTGTTTTCCCGAACGTCCGATGAGACGTTCGATTCGTTTGATCAGCTCTGTCAGTACTGCAGCGCGCTGCAGGAACATTCTGTCGATCGCTGGGAACCACCGGAAACGGTGACTCCTGCGATTCTTGATGACGGTCAGCTGGGATTGTCCGTTGGATCGACTGGTCAGTTCTCTCTGAATGACTGGTCTTTCGGTCAACTGTGTGGCCTGGCTCGTGTTGATAAGGTCACGCTGAATCGGCTGCGCACCGAAACTGCTTTGCAGGCGTTTCGTGATACGTTGCCGGGTGGTCGTAAGCCGCTGCAGGTGCTGACGACCGATGACCGGGTTCGTTCGGTTCACGGTGCCAGCTACACCCGGCTCTACAACACGGAACTCCTCGACATGGTTCGCCATCGTGCGGGGGAATTCGTGCCGCCTCAGAAGGGTTTCAATGGCGCAACCGGTTTGTATGCCGGTGAGCAGGACATGTTCTGCTTTCTCATTGATCCGACCGGATGGGTGGAAATCGGTGGTGAGTCATTCGCTCCGGGATTCTTTATCTGGAATTCTGAAGTCGGACGACGCACAGTCGGCATTGAAACGTTCTGGTTTCAGTCGATCTGTGCCAATCACATTGTTTGGGATGCCATGGAGGTCACGACCTTCAGTCGCAAACACACGGCCAATGTCCATGATGCTTTGCCGGAGATCACCAGTCTGCTGGATCAGCTGGTGAAGTCCCGCGATCAGCGGCGGGATGCGTTTGTGCGGCAGATGACGGCTGCTCAGACGACAGTGCTTGGCAATGACCGTGACGACGTGATGAAGTCGCTGACCGGAAAGGGGATTCCACAGAATTCCATCCGGGAAGCACTCAACATGGTTGCGGCCAGTGGTTCTCGGTTTTCTGTTTTCGCTCTGGTCGATGCGTTGACGCGTATCTCCGGGCGAATTCGGCATGCCGGTGATCGCGCTGAGATTGATTCGCGAATAGGTCGTCTGCTCACCCTCGCGGTTTAGCAGGAGACAGATCATGGATCCTCAGGTTGCCTGGCTGGAATTGATGGATGCGTTTCGTCAGCTGGACTGGGACCGCGTTCGCGATCTCGCTGAAGGTCTGCTGCAGTGGATGGATCGCGGCGGTTTCCCTCCGGAAACATCGGTCAGGAATTCCGCGAACGGCGTTGTAGCAGACGCTCTCTGGTCGCTGGGCTCGGAATGGAATCGGACCGTGGCTCAGGCTGCGTGCCGATACGCTCTGGATCTGGCGAATCAGGTGCTCAAAGACCCGAACGGAATTCCTCACGGAGTTCCGTTCACATTGACCTGCTGCGAATGCGGTGTCGATGGCCCCGGCGACTACTATCAGGCCGTCGATGCCGGCTGGTTTCGCATTCGTTTTGTTCCGCAGAACGTGGGCGAGAACTTCATTGGTCTCTGCCCGAATTGTGAATAGCTCAGTCAAGTAATTCGGTTAGCTATTCAATGAAGACATCACGCACCGTCGTGATGATCGCTGCACATGTTGTGCAGCGTACGATCCGTGGTCATTCGCTGCGGATCAAATACAGACAGCCCGAATCGTTCGGGCTGTCATTTCTTTGTTGTTGTTCGATGAAAGAAAGTTCAATCATGTCAAAACAGAATGGTTCTCCTGCCAAAGCTCCGGTTCACGAAGTGCGACTCGGACGGATCAAAGCTGCCGTCTGGGAAAACACGACCGAAAACGGAGTCCGGCACAATGTCACAATCTGTCGCCTGTACAAGGACGGCACCCAGTGGAAGGACTCAGCCAGCTTTGGCCGGGATGATCTTCCGCTGGTGATCAAAGTCGCCGATCAGGCCCACAACTGGATCTTTAACCAGTCCAATTCTGAGGCGTGACATCCTGAAGGTTGTTCGTCAACCGTGAATCAGTCTCGACTGATCACAACCTGGCCCCGTTGCACCACCGGGCCTTTCTTACACAAAAACTGCTCACAGTAACTGTCCCCAGCAAAATGCGTTCTCGGCATTTATGAAAAGGTTGCGAACGCCAATGTCGGTGCTGCAGAAGCCAGTTCGCCGACGACTCGTAGTCGCTTCGGTCGAGGCTCCACCGACGCGCGTCAGCACGTCCAATTGATCCATCCTGCGGGCGATGTTGGCAACAGGACCGGAACCGTCGAATCCCCTAAACATCTGGGTGGACTACTTCGCTACTACCTTCAGCGGAGCAAACGCCAAGGCATTGCGACGATTCTTCTCCGTTCGTTCTTGAACGAATGAGACCGGACCTGTGCGTGCCGACCTTGGAAAACAGGTTGCAGCGAGGCTATTCGCATGCATTTGCGTTGAATGATTTCCGCCCCAACGGCCGACATGTAGGCACCAAAACTCATTCGGGTCCAGATTTTCAGCGAAGAATCACCACGGCTGAGTTTTTCTTGACCCCAAGCGATCGAGTCTCCCCACGATTCCGTACTATTGAACTGCGGAAAAGGCCACGCGCCATGTTTTGTAAATTCTGCATTGAGAAAGACATGGACGCGGTCCAAATTGGACGTGCCATTTAGGATCGATTCGAGTCGCCTTGTAGCACCAATAGGGGTCAACTCCATTTTCTAAAGTACTGCTGCAAAATATCCTCTTCGTCGAGGGAAAGCGGGCAAATCGAGGATGGCTTAAAAAGTTCTGGCTCACTGACATCTTCGCCGCCGCGTCTGGATAACTGCGGTATTTGTTCGATGAGCCTGGAGATACATTGACTCGGATCAGTGCAGAACTCTTCGTACGTTGTTTCGATGAGTCTATTCCGGTCTACAGTGGCTGTTTGCTCAGCGATCTGGGCATTAATGTTTTGGATTTGTTCGCAAACGTCGCGGACATATCCGAAGGATTTGGCTTCCGAATGGGTCTCCTGGCACAGCAGTCCCCAGCCGATTCGCTTGTCACCCTGAATGGCTTTTCGTGCTCGAATCAAGGAGCGTGCAATCGCCGCTGGATCCCGTTGAACAACCACAAAGTATGCGTTTGGAAGTGTTTCTGAAAGGTATTTGATGCAATGCGCGTTGCGGTTGTTCTTATTAAGGAACGGTTTGCCGTGGGCCGCCGTCCACGCATTAAAGTAACGACGCATATCCAGGATTTCGCCGTTCGACAAATCTGTTCGTGTTCGGTACCTGTCCGCTCCAAGCCATCGATTCCAGATGTGAAATCCGTCATTGACACCACTCAGGTGTGAGGTCTGGCCGAAGTAGCTTCCGAAGTCTGATGGCGGTTTTCCTCTCCAACGGCCCATGGTGATCGATGAGCGAGGGAACAGGCTGCTGAGGTTGTTGGGACATGTGACGTCGAGGGAGTTCGCAAGAATTTGATAGACCATCGTCGTGCCGCCACGCGGCGGTCCAACAATCAGTATGAGCGGTAACCCTTCTTTCAGACTTGCCTTGCTGCCCCGCCGTACGTCAAGTGGCGACAGCATGAGGTCAGCCGGTTTTGCGATCAACTTCAGTCCTTCGCGAAACAGGGCTGACCAAGCCGCCCGCTTTCCCGAACGCAGCATTCGCCATACGAGTCCAAAAGGATTCTTGAAATTGCCATAAGAACTCGTTTCACCGTTCGCATTTTTCAACATTGTACGCTCCGGATGACGCCTCATGGTTGTTGTTGGTCAACGCAAAACACTTCCGAAAGCTATTTGCTTTCGGAAGTGTTGAAATGGAACACAACTTTCTCACATGATTCGAAATACTATTCTGCACCCAGTGAAGTCTTGTAGAGCTCGTCGAGCTTGGTGATGTACTTCGCGGGGGCGGCTTGGATCTTCTCTGTGCAGGGTGGACAGCAGACGTAGACAATCTGCCCATTGACGATGGTCCATTTCGGGTTCGGCGGAAGCGACTTTTCCATCACCGGGCATGTTCCTTGTGCCTTGGCGAAATTGGCATGAATGGTGTTCCAGTGTGCGCGATCGATCTGTTTTTTGCGGCATGCTTCGCAGCAGAGGAATAGTTCTTCTTCACCAATCTTTACTTTGACGGGCGTGCCCATGCTACCGAGTGGCTCTCCCATGACCGGACAGATTTTCTGAACGGCAATCTTGATGGCGTCATGACCGGAAGGTCCGCCGACGTTTGCTGCATACAAAGTATCCAGCTTTGCGAAGTACGTCTTCGGGTCTGCCGTGATTTTGTCGATGCATGGGGGACAGCAAACATAGAAGATCTGGCCATCGACGACTGTCCATTTCGACCCCGCCGGAAGGTCTTTGTCCATCACGGGGCATTTGCCTTGAGCCTTCGCAAAATTGGAATGGATGGTGGCCCAGTGTTCGCGGCTCACTTGCCCGCTAGTGCAATTCTGGCAGCACAGAAACAGTTCTTCGTCGCCGATCTTCGTTTTCAACGGCGTCCCCATGCTGCCGAGTGGCTTACCGGAAACGGGACAGATTTTCTGAGCCGCGATTTTTAATTGGTCGTGCTGATCGCCTTGCTGGTGATTCGCATGTTGATCGTCTGCGACTCCGATCGAGCCGACTGCGAACGAAATGGCCAGAATGCTGGCAACGTTTCTGAGTCTCATTGTGGTCATAAAAGTTCTCCTGTTCTGAAGCTGTTGAATAAGCGAAGCCACTGAAAAGTCTCTCAATATCGAATCCTTTCGTTGAAGTTGAATAGTTCGTCCTGAACCTGTCTGGCTTGTGCGAGAGTGTGCTTCTTTCCTGGCTGCGGAGTGTCAGGCTGCTGCGTTTGCCGGCGTTTTGTCAGTGTCAGCATCCAGCGGGTCATCGTCGGTTACCCACACTTCATCCTGAAAACCGGCCCGCAACTTGAATTCCATATAGGCGGAATAGAGTGTCGGGACGATGAACGTCGTGAATGGTTCAATCAGCATGCCGCCGAAGACCGGCAGTGCCATGGCGCGAGCCACATCGGCTCCACGCCCCGTTGATGTCAACACCGGCAGCAATGCCACCAGCGTAGTGATTGTTGTCATCATGCATGGGCGAATTCGCTTCAGGCCAGCTTCATAGATCGCATCGCGTATGTCCTCGACATTGTTGATCGTGCGTTTGGCCAGCATATCTCGCATGTACGTTGCCATGACAATGCCGTCGTCGGCCGCCAGACCAAACAGAGCGATGAAGCCAACCCACATGGCTGTGTTCATGTCAACGCCCATGATCGCGACGGCGATCATGCCGCCTGCTGCTGCGAAGGGAATCCCGGAGAACACGACCAGTGAAACGGGCAGATTCTGAAAGTGGAGATAGTGCAGCAACAGATTGATCAATATGACCATGGGGATTATCCACATGAGTCGCAGGTTGGCCTCAATCTGATTCTGAAATGAGCCAACAGGCTGCAGTTCAAAGTTGCCCTCCGGAAAAATCAGCGTGCCGCCTTCTCGGGCAGTTCGCAGTGAAGCCATCACGGCTTCCACGGTTTCCAGGTCCCCGCCGGCACCGGACGGTGAAAAGGAAACGTGAGCGACCAGTCGTGCGTCTTCACTGTTGATGGCACCCGGTCCCCATGTCGTGGAGACGTCTGCCAATCGTTCGAGTGGGACGATATCCCCGGTGTGAGTCACCACTGGTATGTTTGTCAATTCATCCAGCTTTTCCCGCACGCTGCGATCGAATCGAATCTGGATTGGGTATCGCTCCCGACCTTCGACGGTTTCCGTGACATCTACGCCTCCCAGACCGGCGGCAACGATCTGGTTGACCATCATGGTCGTCATTCCGTAACGGGCTGCTTCTTTGCGATTCACTTCGAATTCGAAATAGGGCTTGCCCATTACGATGTCCGGATTAACAGTGCCGGCATTGACGTGATGCAGCGTTCTCAGATGTTCGGCGACCGCCATTGATGCCTTCGCCAGGCCCGGCAAATTGTCGCCGTAAACTCGCACCGCCATTGATGCCTTGATGCCTGCCTGCAACATGACCACTCGGCCTTCAATCGGCTGCAGCGCAGAGGCGGGAGTGACGCCAGGCAGCGTGGCGACTGTATTGATTTCGTCCCAGATTTTTCGTTCGGTCATGCCTTCTCGCCACTCACTGCGCGGCTTCAGCATGATGTATGTTTCGACCATCGCGGCAGGGGCGGGATCAAGAGCGGAGTCAACGCGCCCGATTTTGCCGAGCACGTTTTCGACTTCTGGAATCTGTTTGATCATGGCGTCCTGCGTCTGCAGAACCTCCATCGCCTGACTGAAACTGGCGGCCGGGTACAGGCTTGGCATGTAGAACCAGCTGCCTTCGTCCAATGCGATCCAGTCGTCGGTCTTCAGGCCTGTGAATGTGTGTTTCAATGTTACATAGCCAGGGACTTCGTTCAGGTCTGCTCCCAACCAGACGGCCACAGTCTCGACGGGTCTCAAAACAGTCGGCAGGCCAATCCATGCGCCCAGGCCGACGAAGAATATCATCACCGGCAGTGACAGCATCAACGCTTTGCGACGCAGCGCCAGTCTCAATCGACCGGCATACAACCACAACACAAACCGACTGACAGGATTTTCCTCCATCGGTCGAATCTTCTCTCGACTCATCCACCACCCGGCACCAAACGCCGCGATCGTGACGATGGTCGTGATGATGGGCAGACTGAGTCCCACGTGTCCGGCGATGTGATGGCCCCAGACGAACTGGCAAAGGGCACCGCCGAGCAACGCGAATCCCAGACCTGTTGCAAGACTGCCGGAACGCGAGGTGCGTGATGACTTCAGAAAGATCTGGCAAAGCGTCGGCACGACAGTGACCGCGACAATCAGGCTGGCGGCCAGAGCAAACGTCTTCGTCCACGCCAACGGTGAAAACAATCGATGATCACGCCCCGTCAGAAAGAACACAGGCAGGAAGCTGACGATCGTCGTGCTTACGGCCGTAATGATTGCAGGAACCACTTCAGCAGCGGAGTCGCGAATGACGCGAAAACGCGAACTTGCTCTCTCTTTCTGATTCTCGTTTCTCGACTCGTCACTTGTTTCCCATTCCGAAAGCTTTTCATAGATGTTTTCCAGCACGATGATGCCCATGTCCACCATTGTGCCGATCGCGATCGCGATTCCCGCCAGGGACATAATGTTTGCATCGACACCAAAAACCTTCATCGCAATGAAGGACATCAGCACAGCGATCGGCAATGTCACGGCAATCACGATACTGGCACGAATATGCAGCAGAAACAGCACCATCACAGCGATCGTAATCAGCGTTTCTTCGAACAATGCGTTGGTAAGGGTCGCGATGGTTTCGTGAATCAGCGTCGTGCGGTCATAGACGGCCTGAATGCGAACGCCGTCCAGTTCCGGCTCAAGGGCTGCAATCTTCTTCGTAACGCGGTCAATAACGTCACTCGGATTTTCGCCGTAACGCATGACGACCACGCCGCCGACAGCTTCCTGCCCATTGAAGTCCAGAGCTCCACGACGGAAAGCCGGGCCAATCTGAATCTGAGCAAGATCCGCAAGAGTGATGGGCACACCTTTGCGAACGATAACCACGGTGTCCTGAATCTGTTCCAGCGTTTCCGATTCCGTTTTACCGGAACCAATGAAGCCGCGTCCACGGACAATGAATTCCATTCCACTGGATTCGACCGTCTTGGCTCCAACATCGATATTCGACGCTTTCACCGCTTCGATGACTTTGCTGAGTGGCAGGTCGTGATATCGAAGTTTGTCCGGGTCGACTTCGATTTGATACTGCTTGACATAACCACCAATGGAGGCCACTTCCGCGACACCGTCCACGGACTGCAGAGCATACTTAATAAAGAAATCCTGCTTTGATCGCAGTTCGGCGAGGTCCATGCCTTCCGGCGGCACAAGCACATAGTAGTAGATCTGTCCCAGAGCCGTCGCGTCGGGTGCGAGTGTGGGAGTGACATCGTCCGGCAGCGAGCCGGTCACTGTCGTCAGCTGTTCTGAGACACGTGACCGTGCCCAGTAGAAATCGACGCTGTCGTCGAATGTGACCTGAACAAAGCTGAAACCAAACATGCTCTTGCCGCGCACGCTCTTTGAACCTGGGACGGCCTGAAGTGCGACAGACAATGGGTAAGTTACCTGGTCTTCGACGTCTTTAGGAGATCGTCCCATCCATTCCGTCAGGACGATGACCTGGTTCTCGCCGACGTTGGGAATGGCATCAACCGGTACTGCGTTCGCTGAATACCATCCCGCAGCGATCAGTCCCACCGATGCCAGCAGCACCAGCAAACGTTCGCGAAGGCAGAACTCAAGAAGTTTCCCAATCATTGTGCCGTCTCCCTTGGCAGTCGAGCCAGATACTTCGCTGGCTCTTTCAATAGTTTTTCGCGGCATCCTTCGCAGCAGATGAACACACTTCTACCATCGACGTTGATTTTGATTGGTGGCCCCATCGTGCCTAGCTTCAGTTCTGCCACGGGGCAAATGGCCTGTCGGCGAGCAAGCTGTAAGTCATCGTCAGACAGTCTTGAAAACGATTGAGCAATGGCGGCGGCTTCGTTGTCGATGCCATCGCCAGCAGGCAGCGGTACGTCAACCATGTGCGGCACATCCAGCGGCGTCAGCATTGGTGGAATATCCGGAGCAACGAATGTCATCTCGCCAATCGGAGGCAGTTCCATTTCGACCGGGGCGTTGAATACGTCGGGGTTCTTTTTCGCTTCTTCCAGAATGGCGAAGCATTTTTCGGGGTCGGCCAAAAGTCTGTCGCGGCAACCTTCGCAGCACAGGAACACTTTTTTCCCATTGACCTCGACCTTGAGGGGCACACCCATTGAGCCCAAAACGAATCCCGCAACCGGACAAATTCTCTGTTCTTCCGCAAGCTTTCGGTCATCAGCGGAAAGTTCTCCGAGGGCCGCAATTGCTTCCGGTGAGAGCACCTTGTCAGATGCTGGCAAAGCTCGCGTTGGATCGATCAACGACGGATTGCCCGCGAGTTGCATTTGGGAATCAATCAGGAAGTTGCCTGAGATAGCAACATGTTCGTCGACCGCCAATCCTTCCAACACAACAATTTCGCCGTCGATCCCCGGCCCCAGCACCACGGTACGAATTTCAAATCGACCGGGCTCTGTCTCCACGTAAACAACGCTGTGCTTGCCAGCCATCAGCACAGCATTGCGAGGCACAGTCAGCACTTCGTCGGAAATCTGCGGTAAACTGGTAAATCCGAACTCTGAAGCGGGAACCAGATCAACCGCACACACTGGACACTTGCCGGGACCCGAAGCAACGATGTGCGGATGCCGCGGACTGATCCATTTGTCCGCCAGTTCTGAATCATAAATCTCCGGTGGTGATCCGGATTCTGCAACGTGCGAACGGGCCACAGGCACGGAAATCGAAGCATTGGCAAAGTCGCCGATTCGCAGGACGCCGTCTGGGTTGGGGATGACAACTCGAACGCCGACTGTTCGGGTTTTTTCATCTACATGTGGGTTCATAAAGGCGACGCGGCCGGAAAACTTTCGTCCTGGCATGGACTGAATCTCGGCCTCGACTTTTTGACCGTACCTTATCGAGGCCGCGTCTTCGGGAAACAATTCCAGCATCAACCAAACCGTCGAAAGGTCGGCCAATTTGTAGATCGGCTGCCCCTCTTTGACGTACTCACCTTCTGTTGCCATCTTTTCAATGACCGTGCCACTGATTGGAGCACACAGATGGATGCGACTGTTCGCTTTGCCGTCCTTTTCCATCTGATCAATCTGCTCTTCGGTCATACCCAATTCCACCAAACGTTGCCGCGAGCTTTCGTAGAGATCACCGTCCAGCAGTGTCAGGCGGCCCCGGCTGCCTGTTGAACCATTCTGCCGAGCGTTCTTCGCAACAAGTAACTCGACCTGTCCGGAATACAGACCCGGCGAATAGACAAGCGCGAGGTGATCGTTCTTCGCGACGACCACTCCGGTATAGTCGGCATAAAGTCGCTCCAGTCTGCCGGGTACCCAGGCAGCGATTGTTCTCAATGTCCCTTCGTCATAAGTCAGTCTGCCGACTGTGTGAATGACGTGTGTCAGTGGCTTGCTCTTCACTGAGGCAGTCTGGATGTGGGCAACTCGACGCGACGCCGCATCCACGAAAATCGACCGTTCATCGCCACCACCGCCGCCAGTCGATGCCGGAACAAGCTCCATCGCACAAACCGGACAACGCCCCGGCTCTTTTTGTGGAGGTGTGCACATCATGGGACAGATGTAGTCGACAGCGGCAGCCACCGCGCCACCGCCTGAGCCTCCGTCGTGCGACCCGCCAGCTGAGATCCAACCCACACGCTGAGCAACTCCCAGCAACGCGATTCCGGCAGCCAGGCATAGGAGCAGCAGCATTGGCTGGACAACCAGTTTGATCCACCAGCGGCGGCTTTCCACCCGGTGAGCCTGTCGCTTCGCCTCCCTTGAAACGGGCACTGCTGTCGTTGCACGACCCGCGTCCGCTCCGGATTCATCGACCATTTTTTCCTTCGAGTTGTGTGATGTATCAGTCATTGCTCTCTCCTGAGAACGAGATCCGGGACGACCTGCGGTGGCCGCAATCAATCGCGCATGGACGTGCGCGGTTACGGGAGCGGAAATCAGTACGTGGCGGCTTCTGCGGGAATCGACGGAGTCACCACGAAGTGACATCTACAAAGATCCACAGCCAAACACACATCGCAATGGAAGGCGATTAGGTCAGCCAGGTGCAGTAGAGAACTTGCACTGAACAGCTTTGCGACTGATGATCTGTTGATGGGCACGAACAGGCAGCAATGTGACGCGATTGAGGCTGCGCGATTCGGCTGACAGAACACAGAGCCTCACAGAAGAGTTCCCAATTAAGAGTTTGGGAGGAAGTGTCGGCTGGTACGACGGGCTCGGGAAGCTGATCACTACATCCACATTCGCAGCGGTGATCGGCAGATTCCTGGTGACAACATTTGGCTACTGAACAGCAACTGTGGGAGGCAGTTTTCTGGGAACAACAGCACGTTTTGTCGTTGCGGACCTTCTCGGAGCAACGGCACTCAGAATCGCCCGTCACGGAGCAGGCGTCCTGAGCCAATGCATCATCGACCGTTGCTGAACACATGCATGGCGTTTGCTCAGCAACGACAAATGACTGCACCATAACCGCAGTTGCGATCATTGTGGCGACAATCTTTCGTGTGACTGTTTCGCGATGCATTTCTGTCAACTCATTCCCGACGTGTTTTGTAGACGCCTGGCAACCCGATTGTGGACCCGGACAAGAATAACGGAGCCTGAATCATCCGCGTAAAGTATTATGCGCCAAATCGGACACTTTGATCGAGAGGAGAATATCCCAGACATCAGTTTTGGACATTGTCAGAGGCGGATTCGCTCAAAAAGTGAGTCTATTCAACCACATTTCGGTGTGCGTACCCCTCTGTCCCCTTCGATGCTTCGCAGGATTCGCTTCTTCACAGGAATTCAGAGTTTTCCTGAAAACTTTCAAAAGCTTGTGGAAACAGGTGCAGAGCCAATAAGCTTCACGAGTCTTGCCAGATTTTTGAAGAAAACGCGAAGAAACTGTTCTCTCCAATCATCGATCTCCTGCGTCGGGAAATTCCTCTCAGCGAAGTGCAACGCGTTGCCGGCCACGCTGATCCCAGAACGGCAGAACTCTGCGATCGCCGTCAGAAGGCCATACAAGAGACATCGTTGAACGAATTTCGATCCAACCACGTCAATGACGGATCTGGACGACGTAGTGGCAGCATTTTGCTCGCTGTCGGTATTTGCCTTTTCTCCGTCGCGTGCATACGGTACAGGGGTATAAAGGAGATTGCTCATGGACAGCAATTTGCAACCGTCATGTATGAAGACCCTGAGGTGACCAAATGGAAAAAGCGACGGATCCAGTATGCGGCATGACGGTCAAAAAAAAGTCATCACGGACATCGAGCTTCGAATCCGAGGAGTACTACTTCTGCAGCGATTCCTGTCAGCGGAAATTTGAGACTGACCCGGCTGGGATTCTGGAGAAAATCACCAGGAGCCAGACGGGATCGGAAAGCGACCGCAGCTCGGGCAGCGATATGGCGGACCAAGAAGTCGCGAAGCAGGAGGTGGAACATGCCAGTACAGATGCGATCTACACTTGCCCGATGCATCCGGAAATCGAACATGTCGGGCCGGGTTCATGTCCGATTTGCGGAATGGATCTGGAGCCGAGGCAAGTAACGGTCGATGGTGAAGCGGATGCTCATCAATATGCGGACATGAAGCGACGATTCACTGTCGGCATTGCATTGTCCGTACCGCTGCTGGTCCTCACGATGGGGCCCATGGTTGGCTTGCAGTTGGCGAACATGATGTCCGATCGTGTGTTCGGCTGGTTGCAACTGGCAATGGCAGCCCCGGTCGTCTTCTGGTGTGGCGCGCCGTTACTGGCTCGCGGTGTCCGGTCGTTCCAGTCGATGAACCTGAACATGTTTTCGCTGATTGCGGTCGGAACTTTGGCGGCGTTCCTGTTCAGCATGTTCGTCGTACTGTTTCCAAAACTGATCCCTGAAGCGTTCTTCGAGAACGGCAAGCCGCCACTCTATTTTGAAGCGGCGGCGGTAATCATTTCGCTGGTCTTGCTCGGTCAAGTCCTCGAGCTGCGAGCGAGACAGCAAACTGGCGGAGCGATTCGAGAACTTCTTCAGTTAGCTCCTGAGACCGCTCATCGCATCACCGATGAAGGCGAAGAGGATGTTGGGCTTAGTGCCGTCAAAAAGGGGGATCGCCTGCGCGTTCGTCCGGGCGAAAAGATTCCGGTCGATGGGAGAGTGGTCAGTGGTGCAAGCAGTGTGGATGAGTCGATGCTGACCGGTGAGCCTGTTCCGGTGAAGAAGAGCGAGGGTGACGAGATTACAGGGGGAACGCTGAATCAAACCGGTGCGTTGGTGATGGAAGCAGTCGGCGTTGGTGGCGACACTGTGCTGAATCGGATTGTGCAAATGGTCGCAGAAGCTCAGCGAAGCCGTGCTCCGATTCAGAAACTGGCAGATGTGGTGTCTCGGTATTTCGTTCCGGCTGTGATCGCTTGCTCGGTACTCGCATTCATTGGCTGGACTCTCTTTGGTCCGGAACCTCGACTCGCCCATGCGTTCGTCGCCGCAGTCGCAGTCCTGATCATCGCCTGCCCATGTGCATTGGGACTTGCGACGCCGATGTCGGTGATGGTGGGTGTTGGTCGTGGAGCAAAGGAAGGAGTTCTCATCAAAAATGCTGAAATCCTTGAAGTGATGGAGAATGTGAACACGGTCGTTGTCGATAAAACAGGAACGCTGACTCAGGGACGCCCTGAAGTCACGGCAATCGAAACGTTCGGCCAATGGCAGCAACAGGAAGTGCTAACGCTGACGGCAGCAGTGGAAAGCCAGAGTGAACATCCACTCGCACAGGCGGTGGTCCGGCGAGCGAAAGCAGATGCATTATCGGTGCCTGAGGCGAATGAATTCGACAGCATCACAGGCGGCGGAGTTCGAGCAAAAGTTGATGGTCACGACCTGTTGATCGGAAAGGCCGACATGCTCGATAAGCAATCGGTATCGAACGTTGCCGCAGGCCGCAAACAAGCAACCAGCCATCAGTCGCAGGGAGCGACCGTCATCTTTGTCGCGATTGACAACGATCTGGCAGCAGTTATGGCGATCACTGATCCAATTAAGGACAGCACTCCATCAGCATTGAAGACACTCCATGCACTTGGGTTGAAAGTCATCATGCTGACCGGTGATGCGGAGCCAACCGCGCGTGCCGTGGCAGAAACGCTCGGTATTGATGAATTTCATGCTGGCGTTTCGCCTCAGGACAAGCACGATTTTGTCAAGCAGTTAAAAGCCGATGGTAAAGTGGTCGCGATGGCAGGGGACGGGATCAACGATGCACCAGCACTTGCCGAGGCAAATGTTGGGATTGCGATGGGAACCGGGACAGGCGTCGCCATTGAGTCAGCAGGCATCACTCTGGTCGGTGGGGATCTGCGAGGTGTCGCTGCTGCAAGCAATCTGAGTCGCAAGACCATGAACAACATTCGACAGAACCTGTTTTTTGCATTCATCTACAACGCCTTGGGCGTTCCAGTCGCCGCTGGTGCATTGTATCCGATCTTCGGAATCCTGCTCAGCCCGATGATTGCGGCAGCGGCGATGAGTTTCAGCAGCGTATCAGTCATTCTGAATGCCTTGAGATTGCGATCCGCTTCGCTAAGTTAGTGCCTTTGCCATTCCGGCTGGCGAAGGCTACAATCGCCGTGCCCTCGGAAGGTGTTTCTTATTCGATGATGTCTCGGCCCCCGAACACATTAGAGATGAGTTGCGCGACGAAAAGTCGAGCCTTCCATCATCTGCCACGCAACTTCGTAGACATTTGCCTTTATGTTGTCCGATGACGAAAAAAAAAGACTCCTCCATCGACTGAGTCGGATTTGCGGTCAGGTCGAGGCAGTAGGCAGAATGATCGAAAACGATAATTACTGCGTCGATGTCTTGATGCAGCTTTCAGCCGCAACGGGAGCTCTCGGAAAAGTGGGCCAGATTGTGCTCGAAAATCATCTTCAGACCTGCATTCGAGAAGCAATGACCAGCGGCTCAAAGCCCGACCAGGATGAGAAGATCCAGGAATTGGTGAAGTTGTTTCGCAAATATGCCAGCGTCATTGAGTAGCAATAAACGCAACAGAAAGCTGTTTCGGGTTCATTGTTGGCAGGCTTGATGATTACGTGGTAGACATTCCATGTTGGCCAGGACGCCGGATTGTTTTTTCCGGAAGTTCAAGATCCATGTTTTGGAAAAAAAGGCAGGGGCGGCGTGACGCATCATCATGCCCGATAGCATGAATCCGACGGGACACCGCCCCCGCGAATCGTTGGGTTGAGCTTCGAGAACCGCGTGTCGATGTCCATTTGCATCATGATGTGATTGAGCGATGATAACCGGCGGAGCGAACGCGATCATCATCCCTGGCGACGCAAGGGGTGTTAGAAGTCTCTGACTCATCCTCGTCTCCTGTCTGTTTCGTTCGAGGGTCTTCTCCGAGTTCCCTGCACGGCTGTTAGATGTTGATAGAAGAGATTTCTTCACGACAAAACAAAAAAATCTTGCTGCATTCTAAAGTTCCTCCTCAAGAGTTGTGGAATCTCTTCCGGGCCTTCCCAGTGCAAGTCGTGACCCCTGAATCGCATTTTGGTTTTCGATAGCCGGAATAGAACGCGGGAACGATGAATGACGCGAGAGGCTCGGCCAGAATTCCGCCAGGAATTGGAATCGCTCGCGCAACGTCCAGCCTGCGTCCGGCCGCAATCAGTGCTTGGGATCAACCGCTGATTGGATCCTCAGAGCAACGACCAGTAAAGGATTGACGGCAGTATGGATTACTCGGGCCGTGCGAATTGTTTGGAAGTTTCCTGCTGTTCGTACCGAAGATATACCCAGTGGCGGTATGTTGAGCACATCAAAACTCGTCCCAACCTATTCAAAACCGACTTGTCAATTTGGGCAAGAGTGCCTGTTTATCTTAGATACGGAGCGCGTTTCGATGCGGCCTCACAAACCCACTCTACAGCTTCACCCCAGAAAAAGCAGTTTGTTGTTGCTCGTCGCTGTATCAGCAATGTCCGTTGCCGGGTGTGCCACATCGCCTGGACACAGGCAATCATACTCCGCTGCTTCCGCACCCATGCCGCGAAGTGAGAATTCCGCTGCGAATTCCGTTTCAAGTGAATCAGCATCCAGCGAGGCGATTCGTTCGCTGCAGCCTGGCAGGATTCGCACGGTGGGCTACAGCGAAGAATTGGCGATAGAAGGTTCTTCTGTTCCCGAGATCGCTGCAAACGACGAGCGACAGGAAGCGAAGAATGACATTGCCCCGGGAAAGGACGATTCAACCAAAATCAGCGATTCAGCAGACGAACACTCCATACCCCTGACGTTGCAAACCGAATCGCTTGCGGGAACACAACAGCCGGTCGATTATTTCGTGCAAGTAGCATTGGGCAACCACCCCAAGATCCGAGCAGCGCGCCAGAGAGTTGGCGCTGCATACAATGTGGTTCCGCAGGTAACCTCGTTGCCCGACCCGATGTTCAACAACACGTTTTGGCCAATTCAGGATCAGGCGTTGCAGACGGCCGCAGGAAGGATGGCGCATCAGTTTTCACTTCAGCAAGGCGTCCCATGGCCTGAAAAACTTCGGACAAAAGGCGCGATCGCAACTCAGGAAGTGCAGATGGCGCAAGCCGAAGTTGATCGTACAGAACGTGAGATTACGGAAGCTGTACGTTTGGCATACTTCGAGTTGTGGTTCGCGACGCGTGCGATCACGATCGTTGAAGAGACACGCGAACTGGTCGATGACCTGACGCAAGTCGCCGAAGCCAGCTACAAGAGCGGCGGTTCTCAACAGGACGTGTTGCGAGCGCAACTCGAGACTGACCGCCTCGACGATCAACTGGTCACGCTTACAAAGCAAAAAGAATTTGCTCAGGCTGACCTTGCTTCTTTGGTGCAACAGCCTGTTTCACTGATTCCGGAAGCGACTCAGGAAATAGGTCTCGCCAACGTCCCAGAGCAGCTCGACGGGCTTTTGGAATTAGCCGAACAATGCAGTCCCGAACTTCGAGCCATTGCCTGGGAAATTCAGAGAGATCGCCAGAAGCAGAAACTGGCCTGCCTTCAAAAATATCCGGACTTTAATCTGGGACTGAACTACGGAATCATCAGTGACGGCGGAAACGTGGTTAGCCCGGTGGCCAACGGGAACGACAACATCAGTTTCACCGTTGGTGTGACACTCCCGGTCTGGCGAGACAAGATCAATGGTGGTATCGACGAGGCTGCACATCGGACGAGCAGTTCAACCCAGCGTTTGCAGGCCGAACGAGACGTACTCTATGGAAAACTGCGTCGGTTAATGGCTCAGGCGGATGCACTGACGGAACAGCGTGGCATCTACAATACCCGCATCATTCCTCGCACGGAAGATACACTAAAACTTGCAGTTGCCGACTACCGTGGCAAGCGAACGGATTTCTTTTCCCTGATCGAAACCTACCGCGAACTGCTGATGTATGAAACGCAGCTGGCACGGATCGATGCCACACTCGCGGGCACAGTGGCTCAAATCGAACGCACAGTCGGTTGCCCGCCGCAATAACACAGCTTATCCCCCGTTGACGGATTCCACTCGAGCTTCGCCTTTTTGGGCGAAGCTTTTTGCGTTTAGGAATCGAGAAAACTTTTTCGAAGCGCGTGAAGAAGACAGTCTGCGCCGGCATCCAAATTGGCGATTGAGGAATTCACCCGCTATCTCAAACGACAATTCTTGATTTGTGGAGAAGTTAAGGATGTTCGAATGGCCGGAAAAACGACAGTAGAAGAAAGGGGAACATCGTGGAAACAAGAGCAACAAAATCAGGCTGGCTAAACGTACTGTTCATACTGTGCCTGCTCATGCCAGTGCTGTTTCTGCTGACAATGCCGGGCGGAACGATGATGGGAGGCATCTTTTGGTTCTGGATGATCCTGTTGCTGTGCTTCTGGATGATGGGCAAGATGGTCGCCGCGACGGGTGAAGGCGAAGTTGGCCAGCGTTCGGGACATCAGCTCCGCATGCTATCCGTCGAAGAGCAGCCGAGTATCATTCGTCGCGTGATGGACGTGCGACTGGCAACCGAGAATCACGGAGTGAGGGTCTTTCGCGGTCCGTTGCTGGAACCAGCCGAACATCGTCTACTTCATCGCAGGGAGGGGAACGCCGCCGCTGAATGACATTACTCCAATTAGCCCCGGACGGCGATGGATAGGATTCGCAACCTTTCTGATTTTGTCGCTAATTCTGATCCCTCTTCCTCACGCATTCTGGCAAGCTGCTGAGATATACTGTCCTTATCTATGAGGGACATCGACTTTGTTGCGGCCTCCGATGGTCGAGTCAATAACCCGCTTGAGCAATCGTCGCTGGCGTGCAGCCCAGTCCAGTCAGGAATTCGCGGAACTCTGACGTGATGTGATCGTCCGAACGTGTAACAAGGAATTCTACATCCTGAATGACTTTTCCCACAGTGCCTGTTCGCGTAAGTGACTGTGGCGATACTTTTGGCCGGTCGCAGTTATGAATGCAATCATGTCGTCGCTGGAATATATCGCGATAGCGTTCCTGCATTTGGTCCCATGCGTCATTCATACATGCTTTCTGGTTTGCACCCGGCAATGCGTTGTACGCAGTATGCGTCATGCCGAACAGCCGCTTCTTCGCATCCGGTTGTCCCATCCAACCGCCAATTAAGTCGTAAAAAAACTTGTGGTCTTTCCTGAAGAACTTATTGAAAAGAGTCTGTATTGTCTTCAGCTGTAAGACGTTTTCTCGCTCCATCATTTTTCTCGCTGCCATTCGCCAACGCCAGTTTTCATTCTGCGTATAGGGCTCAAGGATCGCGCGAACCGGGAACTTGATGTCGTAGAAGAAGTCTGGCAGAGTGACATTCGGCTGACGGCTCTTTGCGATGATCGTTGCGGCGACGATGTCCGTATAGGCGTCGCAGAAATAGGCATCCAATGCGCCGACAGCAAACATCCAACTGCTACGCAAAATGTCCGATCTCAGCATCTGTTGCTCGGGTGTTGCAACGGGCAGTTTGTCGCCATGAAGCATGAGCGCTTTGGCACGCTCGATGTCTTGAGAAAAATGAGTTCGAGCGGTCGCTGGCAAGGTAAGTTTCTCGCAGGACGGTCAACTTAAGAAGTGAATCAACGACAAATGGGAAAAGTGCTTTAGTCGGACGACTCAACCTGTTGTGGTTCCTCGTTGAAACGGACGCACTCATTTTCTTCGTCATACCAGACATTGCGATCCGACGGGAAGACGACGTTCCAGAGGTCAACAACTTCTTCTGCTTCAAGTCCGTTCTCGATGCGATCCATGACCTTCTTTCGGACCAGCTCAATTTCCTTCGGTTCTTCTTCAACCGAAAGCGCCTGGAAAGGAAACAGTTCGTTGTGCGATTCGATGATGTCGTCCCATGAAAACTCTTCAATCTTCTTCGAAAGCCGCTGGACGGCAACATTTACAGCTATTTCAGACATTGGATTGCTTTCGGAGTTTTGAGGTCTCAGAACGTCAAAGCGAAATGTTCTGATTATACCGCAAAAAGCCTGCGTAGGCAAAAGTACTCTTGATCGTGGCTGATTTATTCAGGCGTTCGACTCAAGTACTACGACGCTTCGAGGATTCACGCGATAGGTGGCTGGTCTGTGAGGCACGATGGTTCCAACGTATGCGATGTCGTTTGGGTAAGGCAGCGACGTGTCAATGGCTCGATTCCAGCCACAAACGTTCATTGCGTGAATCTGGAACGTCGTAGGCTGAGGCGAACCATTTACCATAACGTACAGTCCACGGTTTGCATCGGAATCTCCTTGCAACCAGTACGCAAGAGTTTGCGAATTGAACGACATATCAACCTGCGGTTGTTCGGCTCCAAACCAGCGAATGTTGTCACGCCAGAATGTCGAGCGTCCAAGAACCGGATGCGTCTTGCGAAATGCGATCATCCGCTTGAAGAAGTAAAACATTTCCTGATTCTGTTCCAGTCGACGCCAATCAAGCCAGCTCGTTTCGTTGTCCTGGTTGTATGGATTGTTGTTACCGCCCTGTGTTTGCATGAATTCGTCCCCCATGCGAAACATTGGTGTGCCCGCTGACAGCATCAGCAAGCAGCAAACGTTCTTGATCTGGCGCTTTCGCAAATCAAGAATCGCTTCAGGCGCGTTCAGATCGCCTTCCCAACCATTGTTCGAGCTGCGTTCATTGGGTCCATCGAGGTTGTGATGAGCGTTTGCTTCGTTGTGTTTCCTGCTGTACGAAACGAGGTCATAGAGTGTGAAGCCGTCGTGGGACGAAACAAAGTTGATACTCTGAAATGGTCGGAACGAATGGGCGGGATGATCCGGAAACAGGTCGCTGCTGCCGTATAGTCGGGTCATCAGATCAGGAACCATCCCCAGGTCGCCGCGAACAAACTGTTGTAGCGTATCTCGATAGTGACCATTCCATTGCATCCACGTCTGACCGGGGAATGAGATGCCGAGTTGATACAGGCCCGCAGCGTCCCATGGTTCGGCTATTAGTCGCACGTTGGCCAAATCAGGGTCGCTGGCGATTTGATCGAACAGGGGCGGTCGCTTCAGATCGACCTGTCCTGCAGCATCGCGTGAGAACACAGATGCAAGGTCAAAACGGAAACCGTCGACATGCATCTCCCTCGCCCAATAACGCAAACTATCGACGATCAATGTGCGAACGGTGGGATGCGACGTGTCGAGTGTGTTCCCGGTACCGCTAAAGTTTGCGTAGGGAGACTCGGAATCGCCTGATGGCACGTAGTAAACATCGTTATCGATCCCGCGATAGCTGTATGTCGGTCCGCGTTGATCGCCCTCGCAGGTATGGTTGTAAACAACGTCCAGAATGACTTCGATGCGAGCTGCGTGAAGTTCGCGAACCATTTCACGAAACTGGCTATGCTGTGCGCATGACGACTGATGCGACGAATAGGCGTGGTGAGGTGAAAAGAAGTTCAGAGGCATGTAGCCCCAATAGTTGCTGTCGTCAGGATCGAATTGAAAAACGGGCATCAATTCAACCGCAGTGATGCCAAGGTCGAGCAGATAGGGGATTTTTTCGACTAACGCAGCGAATGTACCTCGGTTGCCCGGAGCAACACCTGAACTGGGGTGCTGCGTGAAGCCCCGCACGTGCATCTCGTAAATGACCAGATCCGAACCGTGGCGAATTCGCTGCTCATCCCCCCAGTTGAATGGACAACGACAGACGTCGAGGCGTCCTAACGGGGCGCACCCAGCGTTGGGACCGGGACGTCGAGCTGCCTCGCGGTCAAAGGATGCTGGCAGAAATACACTTCGCGAGTACGGATCAAGCAAGACTTTTTCGGGATCGAATGCGTGCCACGGAAAAGCGACACCATCGACCGGTCCATCGACGTGGTAGCCATAGTACTCGGCGTCTCCCGCCACCGCGATCGGAACGCGGCAATGCCAGATGGGTCCCGTCTTGTTCGTCAATGGATCCAGTGTCAGTGAGTACAGTGGCACCTGCAACTCGTTGCTGTCGTACAGCAAGAGCGTTACCTTCGCTGCGTTACCTGCGTAAATTGCGAAGTTATATGCCTGTTCCTGTTCCAGCCAGGTGACTCCAAGTGGTCGCGGCATGCCTTCCGCTTTTTCCCATGCCGGGCCATAAGGCAAACGTGCTGACGAGGCTCGCTGAATCTCCGTACCGCAGTGGCGGCAGTAGGATTGAATTGTTCTCTGCAAGTCAAGTTTCTCCCCGAAACAACTGGAAAAGAGCGACGGCTGCAGCTGCTATGTCACCTCGCAAACCCGATTCATCGTTCCAAAGTCATTTGGGACGCACAACGTACAGCCTGAGTCTCCCTCACAATCACCCTTACAGCGCCACTCCCCGTCTATGACAAATTTGTATTCGTATCGCCCAGGAGGCAATTCGCATTCGGCGGTCCATTCGCCGTTGTCGCCTCGAGTCATTGGCGAAACGTCCGGATTCCATTCATTGAACGCTCCCGCCAGAAACACTTGCTGAGCGTTGGGTGCGTGGACTGCAAATTGGATGACTTTGGACGTCGTGGCTTCAGTGGCCGGTTGGTTCTTGCGCATGATTCTGTTCCCTGGGTATAGGAGGTCGGATGTTGAGCCGCACTTTTGATGTTCCCTGCGCACGGTTTCTTCATGTCCACGGAGATTTTTTCTCCCTCGCACAATGCGTGCACATCCGCACATCGATGCGCGGATATGCTCGTTGGCGTCCGCAAGGTTGCCTGTGAATGGTGTCCGAGTCAGTACGAACGTTGGCGATTCTGGACAGTGTGAAACATACCCCATGTAGGTATGCGTTTTGCTGTGAAGTCGTATCCATCAACGGTACACAATGACGGTATTGGCGTCCCGCAACTGGATTCTGAATATGAGTAGAACAGCCCCGGCGACAAGGCATTTTCAAAACTCCAAAGGCCTCTGCTCCTTGTCCAATGATGAACACGAACTGATTGAGTCTTGCCTGAGCGGCAATCGCGATGCTCAGCAGCAGCTTTATCTGCGATACTGTGAGAAGGTCTACCGCCTGATGTATCGCATGGTGGGTGAGTCGAACGCTGACGACCTGACGCAACACATATTCCTCTGTCTGTTTGCAAAACTCGATCAGTTCGCTGCTCGTTCGTCGTTTTCGACGTGGCTGTACCGTTTGGCGTCAAACGAGGCCCTGCAATTCTTGCGACGCAGGCGGCAACGGGAGCCGGATCAAGCAATGCCCGCCGATCTGACGGACCATCGATCGAGCGAGACAACACAAACCGATCATCGCAATCTGTTGGAGTACGTCATGAATCAGCTCGACCCTGAATTGCGAGCGATCTTCTTACTACGAGAAAGCGAGGGGCTGTCGTACTACGATATTGCCATGGCTCTCGATATTGCCGAGGGCACGGTCGCATCGCGTCTGAATCGAGCACGCCGTTCTCTGCGAACACTCATCGAAGAAGCGTCGAACTGAACGCTCTATTCGTAGTAAGCCTTCAACACATATTGCTGAACCATTCGCTGCGTGTTGAAGTGAGAACCATTGAGTGCAATCGCATGTGCCATGATCCGCAACCACTCGTCGTGATTCCGGTAATATATTGGCATGACTACGTCTTCGAGCTTTTTGTAAAACGCATCAGCGTCGCCCTGAAATCGCGCCTCGTTTTCTCCTGAGGCGGAAGACGAGTCACCAAACGCCCACCCCGTAACATTTTCGACGCAGCCTTCAATCCACCAGCCATCCATAATGCTAAGGCTTGGTACGCCATTGAGTGCCGCCTTCATGCCACTCGTGCCGGAAGCTTCCAGCGGCGGTAGGGGCGTATTGATCCAAACATCGACACCTGCAACGATCAGTCTCGCGAGTTCCCAGTCATAGTTTTCCAGATAGACAAGTCTGATGTCAGGAGCAAGCTGATGTTGGCTTTGAATGATCTGCTGGATCATGCGTTTACCGTCTTCATCACGAGGGTGTGCTTTGCCGGCAAAGACGATTTGAATCGGGCCGGTTTGTTCGGCGATCCTTTTCAATCTTGCCGGATCACTGATGAGGAGGTTCGCGCGTTTGTACGCAGTTGCTCGCCGTGCAAAACCGAGGGTGATTGTCTCGGGGTCGAACATCTGGTGTTGCTGAGCATTGATTTCGTCGATTAGTCGAAGTTTCGCAGTCTGGTGAGCTTGCCAAACTTCGACGGCGGGAATCGCCAACACACCACGCAGGCTGGCATTGTCTTCACGCCAACTTGTCAAGTAGCGATCAAATAGTTCGGCGAAGGAAGGCGCAGCCCATGTGGAAACGTGAACGCCATTTGTGATATGGTCGATGTCGTAGTGATGGTTTGCATCTTTGGGCACGAGCATGTGGCGTGAAACTTCACCATGTTTCCTGGCGACACCGTTGACGTAGTGACTCAGATTCAAGGCGAGATAGGTCATGTTCAATTCGCCCGAGCAACAGAATACCTCGTGCATATCGAAAATATCTGACCGATCAAGCACTTGCTCGACGAGATCAAAACCAAAGCGATCGTGACCCGCAGGAACCGGCGTGTGCGTCGTAAACACGCACTGATGGCGGACCGATTGCACATCATCACTGTTGAACATGTCGCGTCCAAGTGACTTGGCCCGTTCATCCAGCAATTCAAGGCCAAGCAGTGCCGCATGGCCTTCGTTCATATGAAACTGGACGGGTTCGCTGAGCCCAAGCGATCTCAGTATTCGAACGCCACCGATTCCCAGGACTGCCTCCTGGCACAGTCGATAACGGTCGTCGCCGCCATAGAGTTGTTGCGTCAAAGCTCGGTCGATAGGCAGATTTTCATCTTTATCGGTGTCTAGCAACAAAACTGGAACGATATGCCCTCCTCCTCCAACGACGTCAAACTGCCACGCGTGAACGAGAACTTTTCGACCTTCGATGCTGACCTCGACACGTACGGGCAATTCGCAGCAATAGTCCTCGACCTTCCAGTCGACTGGTGACTCATGTTGCCAGCCTTCTTGATCAATCCTTTGCGAAAGATATCCGCGCCGATGCAGCAGCGTGACAGCGATCATCGGCACTCCCAGGTCAGCAGCCGCTCTGAGCGTGTCGCCAGCCAGCACACCCAAACCACCGCTGTAGGTCGGCATCGCCGGATCGAGTGCAACCTCCATCGAAAAGTAGGCGACGGTTGGTCGTTCAAACTGCTGGACACCGAGATTCTGCATTGTCATCTGTTGCGGTTCAACCATTCGTGTCTGTCACTTTCCGTTCGCGCACAGCTATTTCGTTGACGATACGGCGTATTCCGTCAATACATCGAATGGATTCTTGTGCGACTTGCTTGTCGTAGAAGCTGTGTACCGTACCGCGGATGATCACGACTCCGTCCTCGCATAGACATTCGATCATCTCCAGAGCCATGTATCCGCAGGATTTCCAGCGGTGCTTAACCATCGCAGTGATATTGCAGTTGCCATTCGTGAGACCAGAAGGTGCTGCGGAGTGCTCGGGCGGCGAGCTTTGGGACAAGCTCTGTATTGGCCATGCGCCAAGTCCACGCCGATGGCTTTCCCTGTTCGGTTCGCCAAATTCAGCTGCCGTGCTTTTTCGATTCCGGTCTTCCGGTTGTGACAAACGCGGGGCATGCCCGATTGTCTTTTTGCGATGGTGGCTAACTAATTCTAATGACATCTCTCAATATTCCTTTGCTCACGGAAAGGAAAAAACGTCAGAAGCGACAGCACACCTGCCGCTGGCAGGTGACCGTTGTCGCCTCGTGGATCCCGAATACTGAGACACTTCCGGGGAAACTGCTCCAACTCTTCTTGTGTCTCTGCGTCGTTTGATGCAAGAAGAAGTCGAGTCCTTCACGAAAAACCTGGCGTAATATCGATTTTCATGAAACGTAAATCGATTCCTCGAAGTCCTGAAAATCTGTCACCTTCAGTGAGCCAAAATCGAGCCGTCCCTGGCAAGCGGTCAAATTGCTAATCTATGTGCTACCTTCGCGGTCGCTCATCATCGACCGAATGCTGGACATGAATTCGACATAGTCCGACGAATCGGTGGCGGAATAATTCAGGTTGCGAAAGGCACTGGTCAGGCGGAGGAAGAAACTGCGAGCTTTCTCTTTGTCGTCGAACATGAACTCGCGCTCGGTGACGTCTCTGACCAATTGCAGCATTGCTTGCTGGCGATCGAGTGGTGTTGCCACATCCACGGCGTCGAAGGCGTCTTGCTGCAAGTAGACGGTGTCGAGAAACTGTGCTTTCTGATAGATAACGAAGTCAGAGAGTGAAATGCCTTCCTCACCAGTGACCTGCATCATCTGATAGATCCCGTCGGCCTGCCGAAGCAGGTCGAGTAATGTCTCGACGTCTGCAGTCCAATTGGAATCAAGTTCGCGATCAAGATAATCACGCAATTGCTCTCGGTATCGTGACCACGAGAGCAAGGGATCGATTGCGGGATAAAGTCGCTTGTACGCTCGGTCGTAGGACAAACCAAGAAAGGTCTTCACAGTGCCAAGCGTCGATTGCGTCACGGGTTCCTCAAAGTTGCCACCTGCGGGTGAAACGGTTCCAATCATCGTCAGACTGCCTGAGGAACCGTCGCTGGTCGTAAGCACTCCGGCTCTTTCATAGACACCTTTGATTGCGGAGTCGAGATACGCGGGGAACGCTTCTTCGCCAGGGATCTCTTCCAATCGTCCCGATGTTTCTCGCATCGCTTGCGCCCAGCGTGAGGTTGAGTCAGCCAACAGCAATACGTCGAGTCCCATCTGACGGTAATATTCTCCCAGCGTAATACCTGTGTAAATCGACGCCTCGCGGGCAGCGACAGGCATCGACGATGTGTTGCAAATGATGACGGTGCGATCCATCAGCGAACCACCGCTTCGCTGATCTTGTGCTTTTGAGAACTCATTGATCGTATCGACGACTTCGCCCGCACGTTCACCGCAAGCAACCACGATCACAACATCGACGGCTGAATTACGGGCAATCAACGTCTGCAACACCGTCTTGCCCGCACCAAACGGACCGGGGATGCACGCCGTGCCGCCCCGAGCGATGGGAAAGAACGTGTCGATTGTGCGAATGGTCGTGACCAGTGGTTCAGTCGGATACTTACGTTCGGCCAACTGCTGCACCAGCAGATCTGCTGGCAATGGAACGCGAACAGGCCATTCCTGACGCATGGTTAACGGACGCTCGCCTTTTCCTTCACGGATTCGGGCAATCGGTTCATCGATGGTCAGGCTGCCTCCCTGAATCCACGTCAATTCGGCCTTGCCGACGAAGTCGAATGGCATCATGATCTTGTGTTCGATCCCGCGTTCCTGAACGGTACCCAATACATCCCCGGCGCGCAGACGATCTCCCGTGCGGCGAATCGGAACGAAGGACCATTTCTTCTGACGATCCAGTGCGTCGGCGTAGTGACCGCGTTTGAGAAAGAACCCATCGCGGTTGGCAAGTGTTTCCAACGGATTCTGCAATCCATCAAAGACGGTGCCTAAGAGGCCGGGACCAAGGGACGCCGACAACATGCGATGAGTCAGTTCTACACGATCCCCAACCTTTACGCCTTCCGTGTCCTCGAAAACCTGTAAGTCGGCTTCATTTCCGTAGACACGGAGAACTTCCGCTTTCAATCGCTTGTCGTCCAACAGGACATAAGCCACTTCGTTTTTGACGATAATCCCATCAGCCACTTCAATCGCAACGATATTGCCGTTGACCGCCGTGACTCGCGATTCCGTTGTTGATGCTTGCTGGTTCACGCTGCGTCTCCATCAAGTTTCAATGCTTGTTCCAGCAGGATGTCAAATCGTTTCCGTCCCGCAGAAGCATTGAGTCGCGTCCAGCGATCAACGATTTCCCAACGAGCTAAATACAGCAAAATGGTTTCAAATGAAAAATGGAAACTGTCAGCAAGCTTCACCCAGCGATTCCAGGTAGCATTCAGGAGTTCCCGTTCGACTTCCAGAGGTTGATTGGCTGCCAGACGTTCGCTGACTCGTGTGATCCACGCGTGATCCTGAACCAGGCGAAAGTCAGGGTGTTGCCAATTCTTGCGAATATGACTGACGTATTGTCCAACCGCAGCAGGCGGCTCAAGTCCAAGACGCCGACGACGGAGCGCACACGTGATTGTGCGAATGTCCATGCGGTGATTGACAATATCGCGGGCCAGTTTATTCGTGATTGAATTCATCAATCGCTCAAATTCACTCGCAACATCGTCGTCAGTTCGCTCTGGTTGCTGGCGGTCCCAAAGCAGAAAACTCTGAATCTGCTCGACAACGCTCTCATCCTCGTCACCCAGCATCTTCAAACGCTGCTCCAATCGAATTCGCGAGATTGGCACGCGTTCTATGTCGAACGAACGTGGTATGTGCGGCAGGCTGGCAATGAGTGTGTAGTAATTGGTTGTAGTCGTCATTGAATGATTCCCTCCATGATGGCTCGGAATCGTGGAACTAAATGGCGGAGCAGCAACTCCGCAATCGCCTGATCGGTCACTTCAATCTCGATATCCTCATTCTGCAAACGGATGCGAATGCCGGCTGCTTGATCGTCGCGTGTTCCGATTTCGATGCCGTCACGCAGCATGTCTTTCGTAACGCTCGCGACAAAATGACTGAGAGTGCCCTCTTTCACTTCTTCCGGATCACGACGCAATTGTTCCAGGCCGACAACATCTTTAGGGAGCAAGAGTTTAGCAGGCTGGCCACTGGCGGGCGCTGAGCGTCCGCCGATTTCAAGAATCAACTGTTTCAGCAAGTCACCATCATCCAGCTCTCGTGTCACCAACCGACGAACTCGATCGGCAAACTGCTCCACCATTTCCGACTTGAGCCGAAGCATCGCGTCGCGGACAGCTAATTGCACCGCCTCTTCGCCCGCTCGCTTTGTTTGATTGGCTTCCTCGCGAGCTTTCTGCAAGAGCGCATCTGCCTCGCGTCTGGCATCATCCAAACGCTGTTCGGCACGCAATCGCGTTTGCTCCAACAGTTCCTCAGCCTGAGCTTTACCTGCTTCCACTCCCTGCTCACGCAGGCGACCGATCAATTCTTCTACGCCGGAAGATTCCCTGGGTTTGGCCATCTTTTTGTCTCCTTAGTTAGCCGTGCCGCCGGGAATTCCACCGCCAACGATCATCGCGAAGATGAACGCAAAAACTGCGAACCCTTCGACAATGGCGGCTGGTGCGATGGCCAATCCAAACACTTCGGGTTTCGATTTCGTCGTCGTGATCGCTGATGCGCAGCACGAACCCTGAACAATCGCACTGAACAGAAGAGCCAGTCCAACCAGCAGGCCGATGGAGAACAGCCCTGGTGAGGAGTCGATCGTGACGACTCGGTTGAACTGCATGGTAACCACAATTCCATATATCGTTTGCGATGAGGGAAGTGCTGACACGCCGACAAGTCGACCGTACCCACTCTCGACGTCAAGCAAAGCGCCCGAAGCGGCTTGGCCTGCGCGCCCGCAGCCGATGACACTACCGATTGCTCCGAGCGCCGTGGGCAGAAACACTCCCGCCCAACCCAGTAAAAGCATGAAGCTGTCCATATCTATGTTTCCCTCTTGCAAAATGGTTGAAACGGATAGCCCTCGTCTGGCAAACTCCAGCCGAAGAACTCAATGCAATTCAGACGCAAGCCATGCACGACGCCGCTCATGATTGCCAGCACGAAATTGAGTCCATGTCCAAAGACGACTGCGACGATTGCCAATAGACTACCTACGCCAACACAGCAACTCGCCTTGTACGTCAGATCATTGAAGGTGCCAGCCAACTGAGCACTGGCCAGCCCTAAAGCGAAGAGACGCAAGTAGCTAAGCACATCGCCAAACGCACGAGAGATGTTCGTCAGCGACATCAGACCGTCGATCAATCGTTGTCCATGAGCTTTCGCACTTAGAGTGAAAATTGGCCGATTGCTGCTGAACAGGAGAACCGAGAGGATGCCCCCGGCAAGAAACCAGGTTCCGTATTGAATCAGCGACTGCTGGGGTGACGCTCCGCTCTTGCCAAGTCCCAAACCCAGGCCTCCGACAAGTGCCGCCACCCAGCCGATAGACGACAGCATCGTCATCGACCAGCGACGACTCCAGGCCAAAGCCAGATTGGCGATGGCCAAATGCGCTACTCCCACGGAAACAGAAATCTGCATCATCAGAGTCGAGTTGGTGGCGTCGATGAAGTGCAGTTGGCCCAACAACGACCCTCTGGCGGGTGAAATACCGAAGTAGCTTCCGACCATGACGCCGTATGTAACGGAAGCGATCGCGATTGCGACAAATAGCTTTCGCAATCGCAGTGTGGTTAGCGACCTGCCCAATCGCCTCCAGAACAACAGCAGAAAGGTCGCCAACAAAATCGCGTATCCCGCGTCGGCCATGATCATCGCGAAGAAGAGACTGAACGACAGGAATACGATGCCGGACGGGTCCCATGAACGATACGCAGGCGTTATGTAAAACGTCACCGCGTCCTCTCCCGCAGCAGCCAGCCCACGATTTGACAGCAGAGTAGGTGGTGATTCTTCGGCGGTAGGGAGTTCTATTGTCAGGCCTAATCCATGCTCACGGGCAAAGGCACCAATCTGTGTTGAGTGCGATTGAGGTGCCCAACCCTGAATAGCAAACATCAACGGATCATCGAGTGCTTGTTGTGCGGCTCTGGCACGGGCTGCGCGGTCTGCGGCTTTTCCAAGTGCCTGCGACAGCAGCTTGTTCCAGCGTGTTAACCGGACACGCTGCCAGTGCAGTTCTTCCAGTTCGGTCTCGACAATCTCAAGGCGTTGTCGCAACACAGACAATGGCCGATCATCCAATTGGACGCGCGATACCGGAATATCGACAGGCTCGTCAGAGCTGACCACGACGACGTAGGTGAAACGATTGTCACGCGACACAACGTGCCAAGGAGTCGGCAATGGCTCCAGCGAAAGAAGCTGATGGTGGGGAACCACGTAGAACCAAAGTCGCAGGCTGCTGAGTTCGTCGGCTTGCGGAAGTCGAAAATCTCCCCATGGAGCAAGATTCGCAACAGCTTGCTGCAACTCATCGCGTTCTGACTGTAATTCTCGTAGCCTTTGTTCGATGGTCAAAGCTTCGCCGACAACATCATCGAAGTGAAATTCCGATGTTTCTTTGACAGCGCGTCGCTGGATCGGACATGCTCGCAGAAACTTCAATGCATCAGCGGAATCAGGTAACAGGTGCTGGCTGCCCACGTCATCGTCTGCGTTTTGGCTCAAGTCGAGCAAGTGAACGCAGCCCAACTCCTGCAGAGCCTCAAGCACGGTCGGCTTTTGATCAGCCGTTCCGTAGAGAGTGATCTTCGCGACAGGAACGATGGCCATTACACCACCCTCGACTGTGTTGCTGTGGGATTGTGCTTCGCCTTGGCGAGTTTGGAACGAACGACGGCCGCTCGTTCGGTATCCGCCAGGTGGATTTTGATGCGGTGAATATCTTGCTCCGCTTGCGGTATCAGCACCTTGTCAAACAAATTGACTCGTTGCGAAATACGTCGCACCGCATCATTCAGTCGCTTCACACGCTCCCGTTCGTTGTCTTGCCGTAGCCGCAACATGGCCATCGCCTGCAACTGCTCCACCAGGAAATCCACCAAAAACGGCTTAGCCAACATCGAGTATTCCTTCACTCGAAAGCGAACTTCACCGAGTACTGGTAGCCGCACTCCGAGTACGTTCTCTTCGGTGGCCATCCGAGTATCAATGCTGACCAGATCACTCAAATCTTGTTCGCTGGCTCCTAACAGCGCAAAGAGGCCACTTTGGGAACTCAGCAGCGTTTCAATTTCCTTGTCGATCTCAAGCAGCCTGCGTTTGGACGTTTGCAAGTCCGCCGTTAACTGTTGCCGCTTCAAATCGAGCGATGGCAGAAAGCGTTGAAACAGCGCAAGCTGATCGCGACGTTGTTTGAGGGACGTCTTATTGAGCGCCAGTGCCATGACTCATTCCTTACGCCTTCTGAAATACTTCTCGACGATGGCCTGTTTCATGACAAGTTCTTCGGCTTCAAAGCACTCAGCCAGTGTTTGCCAACTCAAATCGAGGGCGTCATTGAGTGGCATCGCGACACGAATATCCATGAAACGCTGAGCAAACAATTCCCCAAACTTCAACAGCTTGTGGTCGAAGGGAGAGAGGTCAAACGCCATCGCCTGCTTCTTTTCAGCTTCCTTGGCTCCCGCATAAAACCGAATCATAGTGTTCATGATCTGCGAGTGATCTTCCCGCGTGACTTTGCCAATGACCTGTTGTTTGAGCCGCGACAGGGAACCGAACGGGTCGATAACGCCGTTGTGCAGATAGAGTTGCCCTTCGGTGATGTAGCCGGTGTTATCAGGGACTGGATGCGTTACATCATCACCCGGCATTGTGGTTACGGTGAGGATCGTGACTGAACCAGCCCCCTTGTAATCACACGCTCGTTCATAGCGCTGAGCAAGTTGCGTGTAAAGATCGCCCATGTAACCACGATTCGATGGCACTCGCTCCATCGCGATGCCAATCTCTTTGAGTGCGTCCGCATACGCAGTCATGTCGGTCAGCAACACGAGAACGCGTTTACCTTCTTCAACAGCGAACCGCTCTGCGACTTTGAGAGCCATGTCCGGCACGAGCAACCGTTCGACAATTGGGTCCGATGCTTGATTCACGAACATTACAGTGCGTCCAAGGATGCCCTCATCTTCAAATGTCGAGCGAAAGAAATGGTAGTCATCGAAGATCAATCCCAGTCCGCCAAAAATAATAATATCGGCGTCGGCCTGAATCCCAATTCGCGCCAGCAGTTGGTTGTAAGGTTCACCCGCGACCGAAAAGATTGGAATCTTCTGGCTCTCGACAAGGCAATTGAAGACGTCGATCATGGGAACCTGAGTGTGAATCATGTTCTGAGGCACGACGCGCATCTTCGGGTTGACGGACGGCCCACCGATTGGGATCGTCGGTTCGTTCGACAGATCAGGCCCGCCATCCATCGGTTTTCCGGAACCGCGAAAGACACGTCCGAGGATGTTTGGCGAATAGGTGACTTGCGTCGGATGCCCCAGGAACGTCACCTTGGCCTGCGTCGAAAGTCCCTTTCCTCCGGAGAATACCTGTAACGAAACAACATCGCGCTCAAGCTCAATCACTTGTCCGAGCGAACGGCGACCATCCCAATTCTCGACAATCGCCAAGTCTCCAAAGCCTACGCCGGAACCTCGCACCTTGAGGATGTCACCGACGATGGCGAGCACACGCGTATGTCTTACCAGTTCAGAGATCATTGGTTTGCGGCTCCAAAAAGCGAGTCGGCTGTTCATCGAACTTCTCAGCACAACTCAGCGAGCAGAAAACGAATTCGCCATCAATGCGTTTGCGCCGGGCTGCTGCCTTGCCCTGCGGAACCATCATGCCGCAAACAACGTCGCGATTGCCTTCGCTATCGGACATCGTCGGCTCGTTCGGATTCTCACGACAAAACACGGACGGACGTCGGAAGTGTTCCGTTTGGTAGACCTCCAGCATTTCTCGGATAAGTTGCTGCGGGTCATCGCTGTAAAGCACCCGCGCGCCCGTCGCTTTATTACAGGTTGCCAAAATGGTCTCGACCATATCGCTGATGCCACCGGTTCCGGTCAGTACGCCAATCAGTTTTCCTTCATCAAAGGCGATTGCCAATTCGCCAAGCGTTCCGCTACTGCCACCGACGATCACGACCATATCGCTGCTACGAATGTTGACAACTTCTCGCCCCATCAATCCGCTGCCGGTAAAAATCAGAACATCGTGGGCAAGAGTCGGCGAACCATAGTGATACGCATGCTCATCCAGACTCAGAGCTGGGGAAATACCGATCACCATGCCTTGACGACTGGCAGCTCCTCGCGCTGCTGCAAGTGGGAGTCCTGGGCAAGCTCCCGTGACGACGATACAGTTTGCGTCGGCAATCGCTTCGCCCAGCACTTGTGCGCGTTGCAGGTAGCCTTCTGGGATGTCGTTGCCCGCACCACCCATAACGCCAATCTTCAGCTTCATTGACGCGTTTGTAGAGGATTTTTGTATCTGTTCGTTCTTCATTGATGGCCCGTCCTATGCGTCCTCGGCAAATCGAGGATCATCGATGCCAAGCTTGAGTTTCCATTCCATCACGGAGCAGTAGAGAACCGGCACCACAAGCATCGTGAGAATCTCGATCGTCATTCCGCCAAAACTCGGGATCGCCATCGGCACCATGATGTCGCTACCGCGTCCGGTGGAAGTTAAGACAGGGATTAAAGCCAGTAGCGTCGTCGCAGTGGTCATCAGGCAAGGACGAACGCGACGCATACCTGCCTTCACGGTTGCCTCGCGGGCATGTTTGGCGTTCGCAATACGATCCTTACGAAAACTTTCGTCGAGGTAAGATGCGATCACAACTCCATCGTCACTGGCGATACCAAATAATGCCAGAAAGCCGACCCAGACGGCAACGCTGAGGTTGATCGTGTGGACCTGAAACAAGGTCCGCATGTTGGTTCCAAATAGATCGAAATCGAGAAACCAATTCGTCCCGTAGAGCCACAGCATGATGAAGCCACCGGCCCAGGCGATCACGATGCCGCTGAATACAAGTGATGTCGTGATGACGGACTTGAACTGGAAGTACAGAATCAAAAAGATGATGCCCAGTGCGAGAGGCAGCACTACCATGAGCGTCTTTTGTGATCGCAGTTGATTTTCATAGTTTCCTGCGAATGTGTAGCTGACTCCTGCGGGTAGAACCAACTCGCCCCTGTTGATCTTCTCCTGCAGGAAAGCCTGAGCATCTTCAACGACATCGACTTCGGCATTGCCAGCCTTCATGTCAAACAAAACGTAGCCAAGCAGAAAAGTATCTTCGCTTTTTATCACTTGCGGGCCACGGATGTATCGAATGTCGGCCAACTGCTCCAATGGAATTTGTTGACCCATCGCGGTTGGTACGAGGATGCGGCCAAGCGTTTCTGCTTCGTCTCGCAATTCTCGGGCGTAACGCACTCGCACCGGATAGCGTTCACGTCCTTCAACGGTCGTCGTAATGCGGCGACCTCCGATGGCGACTTCAATGACGTCCTGGACACTGCGGATATGTAATCCGTAGCGCTTAATCGCATCGCGGTCGATGTCAATTTCCAAATAGGGTTTGCCGACTATCCGGTCAGCGATGACGGCAGATGCCTGAACCGTTGGGACTTGCTTTAGTAAACCTTCAATCTGAAGAGCGACTCGTTCGATCGTTTCCAGATCGGGGCCTTTGATCTTCATGCCCATCGGGGCACGCATTCCGCTTTGCAACATCACGATTCGAGCTGCAATCGGTTGGAGCTTGGGAGCAGAGGTGGTGCCGGGAATGTCGGCGGCTTCCGTGATTTTTTCCCAGATGTCATTAGGTGATTTGATTTCGTCTCGCCATTGCCGGAACGGTCGTCCGCTGGCGTCTTCGATCAAATTGCCATTTTCATCACGTGCGTATTCGCCGGATTTCTCGTCATATCGAAACTCCAAACGGTTTCCGTTTTGGTCTGTCTTGTATTCCGACTTGTATGCAATGAAAGTTTCGATCATTGAGATCGGGGCCGGGTCGAGCGGGCTGTCGGCGCGACCTATCTTTCCAACAACGGATTCCACTTCGGGTATCGAAATCAGCATCTTGTTTTGCATTTGCAGTACATCCATGGCTTCTCCGATTGAAGCATGGGGCATCGTTGTTGGCATATAGAGAAACGAGCCTTCGTCAAGCGGCGGCATGAACTCCTTGCCAATTCCCGGAAATGCTGTGCTGGCAGCGAGCCAGGGTTTCGATTTACGAATCGTAGAATCTGAGAGCCCGACGCGTGAAAGCGATTCGGGTACAAACGAAAAGATGTGGTCGAAACCGAGCCAGGAGCAACCGCCAAAAACAATGATCATCGCCGGAAGCGACAAGAACAGAAGCTTGTGGGCGAGACACCAACGCAGTAATGGCTCATACATAAATCGCTGGAAGACGACAAAGAATCCAAGCAACCCACCGATGAGGAGACCGACGAACATCAGATTGCGAATCATGCCTTTTTCAGGACCGAGTGGCAGCCAATGATCGGTGAGCAAGACGCCAACAACCAACACGGCCAATGCACTTGCGGCGTAGGGTGCATATTTGTGGTACGCGACGGGAATACGTTCTTCAAGGAGCTTGTACAAACCCAGACCTGCAACGATGGCTCCGATCCACCACGGCAGGATGAACATCGCAATGACACCCGTAGCAGTGAGGGCAATCATCAGATAACGGCGGAGCGCTCCGGCTTTCATGCGACTGCCCATCAGGATGTGAGCCGCCGGTGGAATGATGGTCAGTGCCACAATAACGGAGGATGCCAGCGCGAACGTTTTCGTGAACGCCAATGGACGAAAAAGCTTTCCTTCCGCCGCCACCATCGTGAACACTGGCAGGAAACTGACGACGGTAGTGGACACAGCGGTCAGCACGGCACTCGCGACTTCATTGGAAGCACGAAAGATAACGTGTCCGCGATTCTCTTTCGGATCAGCTTCGTCCAGGTGCTTTAGGATGTTTTCGCAGAGGATGATCCCCATATCGACCATCGTGCCAATCGCAATCGCGATCCCTGACAAGGCGACGATGTTCGCATCAACTCCGAAAGTTTTCATCGCGATGAAACACATCAACACGGCAAGTGGCAACAGCGCGCTGATTAACATCGAACTGCGCAGGTGCAAAACCATCACCAGAATCACGATGATTGTGACGAGGATTTCTTCAGCGAGCGCGGTATTCAGCGTTCCCAGAGTTTCGTAAATTACGCCAGTTCGATCATAGAAGGGGACGATACGAATCTGGCTCGTCGTGATCCAACTCGGCCATTGGTCGCGTGGCGTCGTCCGCAGATGCTGAACCCAGGGTCCATGGTCAGGATTGGCTCCTGATATCGATTGCAGACCATGATTGGCGGCGTAACTGTCAACCTGATTCGCCGTAGTTCGCGTGTAGTCGACGATGACTTTAGCAGGTAAACCCGGTGAGACTTCTTCGATCTTCTTCTTGACGTTTTTGATCGCTTCGAGCGGATTGAAACCGAAGCGAACAACTGTCACGCCACCAACTGCCTCAGACCCTGCCTTGTCCATGGCACCTCGTCTCAGAGCCGGACCTAACGTTACTTTGGCGATATCCTTGATGGTGATGGGGACGTTATCTGTGACTCGCAAAACTGTCTTTTCGATGTCTTCAATCTGCTTAATGAAGCCCAGTCCACGAATGACATATTCCGCTTTATTGATCTCGATGGTTCTGGCACCCACATCCACGTTAGACATACGCACCGACTGAAACACATCTGCCAACGAAACCCTGGCTGCACGCATTGCGTCAGGATCAACATCGATCTGATACTCCTGAATAAAACCACCAATGGAGGCAACTTCACTGACGCCTTCCGCCGAAGCCAGCGCGTAGCGAACGTACCAGTCCTGAGCCGTTCGCAACTCATTCAAGTCCCAGCCGCCCGTTGGATTCCCGTCTGGGTCTTGTCCTTCGAGCGTGTACCAGAGAATTTGTCCCAGTGCAGTGGCGTCCGGTCCCAAAGTCGGCTGCACACCTTCAGGCAGCGTACCGGCGGGAAGACTGTTGAGTTTTTCCAGTACGCGTGATCGAGACCAATAGAACTCTGCCTTCTCGTTGAAGATGATGTAGATCGTCGAAAAGCCAAACATGGAGTAGCTGCGGATCGTCTTGACTTCCGGAATGCCCAGCAGTGCCACTGTCATTGGATAGCCGATTTGATCTTCAACATCCTGCGGCGAACGTCCCATCCATTCGGTGAAAACGATTTGCTGGTTTTCGCCAATATCAGGAATTGCATCCACGGGGACGGGGTCGCGTGGCAGACTGCCGACTTGCCAATCAAACGGTGCGACCATCACGCCCCAGCCCATGATCGCCAGAACGAGTAAGAACACGACCAATTTGTTATGCAGGCAAAACCATATGATGCCCCCGAGGATCGTGCGTCTTCCGGCGTCGACGTCTGGTGCGATGGAATCTCCGGATATCTCTGTCATCAATGCAATCCAGTCCTTGTGTTTGTGAGATTCCGTTCGCTGGATGAATTCAGTGCCAGGTCAGTACAAAAAGCAACGTGAAATGGTTGCTGAATTGAGCGTGAATTATTCATGCTCATGCCCCGTATGTTCGTCGTGGACGGTGTCCTTCCTGGTGCTGAGCGGCACAACCTTATCCGCGCATTTCAGCATTGCAGGGCCATAGTAGGGATTGCTCACAGCCTTCTCGCTCTGAAGCCAACTCGCTCCTCGTCCATCGAACGCCATCGGGCAATGCAGCTCGAAGAGTTTGTCGCTTCTCGCCAGTCCAAACGAACGGTGAACTGTGAGCAATTCGTCGGACAGCAATGCAAAAGCGGCTCGCAGTGAATCGAGATCATTTGCCTGGGATAGACGTGTGGCGATTTCGGCAAGGCTTTTAAGTTCGGAATCCCAGATCTCCGCAGTCTTGCCACTCAACGACTGCGAATTGATGCCGCCAATGACTTGTTTCAGACTCGCGATCGCTTGCGTAGCAGAATCGGCATTGTCGGCTGCCAGGGCCTGGCCCATCGCCAGATAGGATGGAATCAGTTGGCTCAACTGCGAACGGAAGTTCTCTGGAACTTCGAGGCTCTGTTCCATGACATGCTGGCCAGAATGTGACAGGCCAAACATTTCTTGTAGCCGTTGCACGTGGCGCTTAGTGGCGAGGTATACCCGATCAGCATCCTGAATTGTCTTGATGTCCTTGCCTTCAACGGCATCGTTTCGCAGCAGCATGGCAAATTCCTGCATTTGAGGTTGCATATCAGCCGACAGTTGCTTTACATCGATGGCAGAAACCTGTTGGCCGAGTGCAGTAAACGCATCGCGGATTACGTTTAGATCTGCCGACTCAATCGCTTTGCCCAACGCCGTTGACGATTCGATCGTCTGATGAAGTTGAGTTGCTAACTGTGGAGGCAGGTTCATGGCGGCGTGACCCTCCATTTGCATCGGTTTGCCATCGGCTGCAGGTTTCGACTCGCCGCCGTGATGGTGACCGCCGACACCACCTCCACCTTCCGGCGTCATCATCGAAGGCTTAGCAGAAATCTGTAACGCACTATCGAGTTTGAAGTTGCCATTGGTGACGACGAGTTCACCTTCTTTCAATCCTGCTTTGACAAGGTAGTAATCACCCGCGCGCGGACCAAGCACAATTTCACGACCTTCATAAGTCGGTTCCTCAGCATCCGGAATCTGCACGTAGACAATGGCTCGCGTGCCTGTAAGCAAAGCCGCCGTGACGGGAATCACCAGCGGTTTGGCTGCGTCACTCGGTTCTGCCGTCACGTAACCCAAAGTTTCAGCGCGAACCAACGGCATCCCGCAAATATCGCAATTGCCCGGTTCGTCCTTAACAATTTCCGGGTGCATCGGGCTGATCCACTTGCCGGCCAGCGAGGCATCAAGGACGCGACCGCCGGACGCGACGCTGGAACTTACGACCGCACGAACAAACATTTCCGGCTTGAGACGCCCGTCTTCATTGGAAACATTGACTCGGACCTTCACTGTTCGCGTCATTTCGTTCAGGACCGGATTGATAAACGCCACCTTGCCATGAAAAACCTCACCGGGGTAGGCTTCCGTCGTGAATTCGACTCGCTGTCCGTAGCGGAGCCACGTCAGGTCTGATTCATAGGCATCCATTTGCACCCACAAATGAGTCAAATCGGCGACCGTATAGATTCGATCACCGGTGCGAACGCGGTCACCTTCCTGCCTTAGCTTTTGGACTACGATACCGCCAACAGGCGAGTAAATTGTGACGTGATCATCGGGCTTGCCCCGCTCTTCGATTTCCTGAATCTGCTTTTCGGTGATTCCCAACAACCGCAGCTTTTCGCGAGCCGATTCAGCGAGGTCGATCGGTTCGATGAAACGTGATGAAGGACGCTCTGCCTTCGATTGTGTGGCTGAAATCAATTCTTCCTGAGCGGTGTAGAGCTCTTCGCTGTAAATGGAAACCATGTGGTCGCCCTTATTGACCTGTACGCCAGTAAAGTCAACGAACAGCCGATCGAGCCTGCCGGAAACCCACGCCGTGACATGAGCCAATCGCGTTTCGTCGTAGTCAATCTTCCCCACCATGCGGACTTCGGCGGTCACATATCGATGGGTCACAGGAACGGTCTGAATGTTCATCATTTTCATCACGTCCGAACTGATGGAGACAGTGCGAACGCCACCAGCCGACTTTTTCACCGGCACCAGGTCCATGCCGCAGATCGGGCATTTTCCCGGACCATCGCGGCGAATCTGCGGGTGCATTGAACAGGTCCATATCTGAGCCACTTCAGCTGCATTATGTCCGGCATGATCTTCAGAGTTGCTGGTAGCCGACGTTACGGGACTGCCGCGCATTGACTGACCAACCACAACGCCGACACCCAGCAGAAGTACTGCCTGTGCCATCCAAATTTTAGTCCGGTGCTTCTGATAGAGCTGACCTAATCCGCTCATAGGGCTACTTCTTTCTCTCGTCTCGCAATACAGGCGATTGTCAAAGTGTCGTGTGTAGCGACTTATCCAGCCAACTCACCAAAGTATTCACTTCACCCTTATCGCGGGCACCGACAGCCGTTATCGAACGCGAACCTCGCTTCCACGTGGCAGCAATATTCGAATCAAGATCGACAAGGCAACACTCTTTGTCACCACACATTGCCTTGTTCGACGGGCGATCACCAAACCAATTCGTTTTCTCGTCGTCGTGCTCGAACAAGACGAGTGTAGAACCATCACGTCGTTGGCAAACCGCCTTGACGCAAGTGCAACAAGGCATCTTCAAAACGCTGGTCGATGCAAGGGTATACTCTTCTGGAAGACCGCTCGTAACTGCCGGACTGTAGCCGAGCAGTTTGACAGCCCCCGCAGAATCGACAACTTTGCCGTCGTATTTGTGCGCCAGAAACTGTTCTGCAGCATCAGGGTCAGTTGCAAGCGTCGTCAAATAACGATCCATCGCCGCGACGAAATCAGCGCTGTGCATGTGTTCTGAGTTCGGAGTCTGCTGATGTTGAATAACCCAAATGCCAGATCCCATCAGCACTACGATTGTTGCAGCCAGTGCCCACCGCTGCCATACCGTCGAAAAGCGCGTTTGGCTCTTCATTCTCTGGGGCCGAACATCGACACGGTCGTTTCCTGCTTGAGCAGGCGATTTGTTCAGGGTCGCCGAAATAGCCGTCCAAATTGAGGGTGGCACTTGAGGGGTTTGAAGTCGATTGAACGCGATCGAGATCTTTCTGAATGCGGCAAACGCTGCTGCACAAGTCTGGCAGTGCTCAAGATGCCGGGAAACGAACTCTCGGCCTTCGCTGGTCATTTCTCCATCGAAGTATGCCGATAGTTGATCTTGAACGTCGGAGCATTCCATGGCGACACATCTTTTGGATAGTCAGATTCAAGAAGCAATCCACGCCATGATGCCTTCATCGTTCCCTTTCAGTCAGGCAATAGGACGCGTACATCAGTTTTGATGCACAGCAACGCGATTCCTTCGCGGAATTACCAAATTTCTGCGAAATTCTCCAGAAATCGAGCGGGCGTTTTCAAGATCCCTTGAGAATTCAGGAAGAAGCGCACACTGCATTCATTGAAACTGTGCCCGGATGAGATCATTTGACAGGAGCGTGGTCCAATAGAAAGTCATTGCCTGGGAGTGGTATCAATTGCCATAGGGCCAAAATGTGAACTTATGGCTGTTCACAACTGATTGACTGCAGCTATACTCGTGGCTTGGTTGTAATGACGTTCAAACTCAGACACGCCCCCAATGCGATTGATAATCTCAATTCTCTTAGTTCCACTGGTACTTGCCAGTCAGACGCTTTGCGCCGTGCATGTGCATTTCGGAATGACGGTTGCAGATTTGGTCGATCACGCATCTCGACCACATTTTCATGTTGTGACACAGCATAATCATCGGCACGTTCATCATGACGTGGATGCGCACGATGGCAGCCCTGACGATCGCAGTCAATCGGCCTGTCCACCGATGCAGGACACTCCTGATCACGAATTTGATGCTTTCGGATGCCCGGACCTGGCTTCCGTCGATGGAAAGGTTGATGCGACAAGCACGCTGTCCATTCTGATCGCCTGGATGACAGTGGACTTCATTCCAATTGCAGCACAGCCTGCCGACGCGATGTCTGCAACTTGCCCGCATCAAGCAAGCAGCCCGTGTGGAAGTGCGCGCATTCCATTGTACGTGCGCAACGCGTCTTACCGCTGTTAAGCCGCGATCCGCTGGCTCCGACCCTTATCTGTGGTCGTGATTTGTCGGCGTTCTAAGCGAATCCCTCCGAATTCCGGACGCGGGAGTTCTTTGCACATCCTTCGCTCGCAACGGCTCGGCGATTGGGCGTAACTCCCCCTCATGCGTTGATCGAACACGGACCTCGAAACTCCTGACTGTTTCGTGCTCATCGCGATGCTTGCAACTTGCCGAATGCTGAAATTAAACAGGGTGTTATTATGAAAATCAGATCTGTTCTGGGACCAGTCGTGCTGGTTGCTGGGCTCACTGTTGCCGCCTTCCTTTCTCGTAACTACTGGGCAGGGGTCTTTGCGACGCAGAAAGGTCCGTCGGCATCTGAGCCTGCTGCAGCGCCGATTCAGGAAGCGAAAACACTGAAGATGACCGAACAGGCTCGTAAGAACCTGGGACTGGTTTCTAAGGTGGCGAAACCTCAGGAGTATTGGCGAACCATTGAGGTGCCCGGCGAGATCGTGGATCGTCCTGGATATTCCGACCGAGGTGTGACGTCGCCTGCGGTAGGAGTCGTCACGGAAGTTCATGCATTTCCCGGTGATACTGTGAAGCCTGGCGACCGGCTCTTTACGTTGAGGCTCTTCAGTGAATACTTGCAAAACACTCAATCGGAGTTTTTCAAGGCCAGCAAAGAAATACAACTTATCACCGAACAACATACACGACTGGAAGGATTGGCCAAGTCGGGTGGTATACCTGAGAGCAGGCTAATCGAACTCGACAGTCAGTTGCGTCGTCAAAAAACACTCATCCAGTCGTACCAACAGGACTTGCTGACACGTGGCCTGAATCCCGACCAGATCCAGAGTGTTTCTGAAGGCACTTTTGTCTCCACCATCGACATTGTGGCACCGGCGGTTCTCGATCACACGAAGAAGCAAAACGCCATCCAGCCGGTTACATTTCACACTGCTGGCGAAACGGTTGAAGGTCCGGCGTACGAGGTCCAGGAGTTGAACGTCGAACTCGGGCAACAGGTCCAAGCCGGGCAATTGTTGTCAACTCTTGCGAATCATCAAACCTTGTACCTCGAAGGACATGCCTTCAAACGCGAAGCATCGTACCTTGCCAGGGCGGCTGAAAATAATTGGCCAGTCAAGTGCACATTTGCGGAAGACGATCAGATCGACTGGCCGACATTCGACCAGACACTGGAGATTCGGCACCTTGCCAATTCCATCGATCCGACGACACGAACATTCAACTTCTTCATACCACTTTCGAATCAGTCGCGCGCCTACGACAAGGATAACCAGACGTTCATTGTCTGGAGATTTCGACCCGGTCAGCGGGTTCGGCTGCAGGTACCTGTCGAAGAAATTAAGGATGTTCTCGTTCTCCCGTCCGCAGCCATCGTTCGGGAGGGGCCAGAGGCGTACGTGTTTCAACAAAACGGTGACCTGTTCAATCGCCTGCCTGTGCATGTACTGCACGAGGACCGCCTGCAGGTTGTGCTGGCAAACGATGGCAGTGTGCAACGCGGGCTCTATCTCGCCCAGAGTTCTGCGGCGTCACTCAATCGTGTTCTCAAGGCTCAGGCCGCGAGTGGCATGCGTGCCGACGTCCACGTGCATGCCGATGGTACGGTTCATGCTTCGCATTGATTGCCGATTGTTGATTGCCGATTTCCGATTGTGAGGAAGGAATGCGATGGATGATGTTGAACTAAAAAAGAGGACGAAGCAGTTTGCGTTGCGGGTGATGAAACTTGTGGCGGCATTGCCCGTGAATTTCGTTGGGAAATCAATTGGCTCGCAACTTATACGCAGTGCAACTTCGGTGGGGGCCAACTATCGGGCTGCCTGCCGAGGAAGGTCGAAGGCCGAGTTCATCGCAAAGTTGCAGATCGTTATCGAGGAAGCTGACGAATCTTGCTATTGGCTTGAATTGATCATTGAAGGTGAATTGCTTCCCATCGCAAAGGTGGAACAACTGCTCGACGAAGCCAATCAAATCACAGCAATCATGGTCGCATCCCGAAAGTCAGCCCAAAATCGCCCGTAACCCTGTCAGTCCCTCCCAAATCGGCAATCTCCAATCGGCAATCTCCAATGTTAAACTCTGTCATCCGCATTGCTCTTCGTTACCGCATGCTGGTCCTTGTCATCAGCCTGGCGTTGATGGTGTATGGCTCGTACCTCGCGACGCAAATGCCGATCGATGTATTTCCCGATTTAGACCGGCCGCGCGTGATTATCATCACCGAATGTCCGGGGCTGGCGACGGAGGAGGTCGAAACACTGGTGACGCAGCCGATTGAAATCAACAGCCCGCTTAATGATTGGGATTGAGCAATCGAACTTCGAGCTGGTTCAGGAGAATGATTCGTTTTTTTTTGAGCGGGATTTCTTCATGATCTTGT
>Ga0154020_10000357_pt1 | contig 55583 bp, 45 predicted proteins | sample Klosneuvirus_201_FD_109709 | JGI IMG/M metagenome (GOLD analysis project Ga0154020, IMG submission 109709) | Active sludge microbial communities from wastewater, Klosterneuburg, Austria - Klosneuvirus_20160825_MG | ecosystem: Engineered > WWTP > Aerobic digester > Activated sludge | place... | reverse complement strand
TCTCTATGACCGTCATCGATTTCATATTAAATACCTCCTTTAAAACTACGATGACTATATCATAAGTTTTTGAGAGGACATTTTGAAGTGATCGCAAAGGAGCTTTAAAATTTAAACGTAACAAACAGAAATGGCTTCTATTGAAAATCTTAAAACAAAACATCAAAAAATTTAAAAGGAACGGTTTTAATTTAATCTCTCGCATCCTGGTGTTTTGATTTTGTTGTCAATGAAAAAATAAAATATAACAAAAACTTTAACTAACGATCAAATGAAGGAATGTGTGATTCGAATTAAAAATTACACAATATTACAGGAGCAAATTAAGAAGATAGTAAGCCAAGCTATTGAAGATGCTTCTTTGCTTATCACCAATGACTGAGACATTACGAATATAAAAAATTAAATAAAAATTGTGCTGGGTTTAATGGTAATCCTAAGAATAGGGTACACCTCATAGGGAACTTGTCAGATGTACCCCTCATGGGGTACTGGTCAGAGGTGCACCTCATCTAAGAGGTCAATGATCCTAACACTGAGATAGGCTCCATCGGAGCTAACAATAGCGTCGGAATTTGTTCATGGCTAAGCGAAAGCTCTTCGCACAAAACGGGAGTATCTTTTAATAAGATCTCGTTTTAAAAAAAATTCACTTTTGATGGAAAAGTAAAAACGAATTTCACTCACAAAAAATATCCTGATTCAATTCGTTCGGTTGACTTGAGATAATCACACCAGAAACTCTAAAAAGCTTAAAAAAACCTTCAAATCAAATATAGTATTTTCCTTCGGTGTGATTTAACCTGATTCAATTCGGAAGACCAAAAATTGAAAAGTGACAATTCCAGTCACCTTGTCAGAAAAATAACATCTATTTTTAAATTGAAATATTTGATACTCTTCTTTTCAGTTTGGCCGGTTAAGAGCCACAACATTTGGAACAGTATCCACTAGGAGAAAGTATGATTAATCGACAAAATATTTATTTAATATTTGGACTATTATTATTCTCATTCAGCGCTATTTCTAATCCATTAGAAACTTTAGACTCTGTATATCAACGCTCAGAACAGAAAATTTGGGAAGATTTGTATAAACCTGAATATATTCTAACTAATCGTTTTACTCTAGATCAACTTAAAATGCGATTAGATCTATTAAGAAATGAATGTAAGGTCATAATCCCAGGTGTTTATGAGTGTCGCGCTCTTGTTGGGAAAGATGGAGTTGTTAATCCAAATAATTGTTACTTTGGTATCTATCATTTCCAAGTTGATGAAAATGGAAAAATTGTTGCAGAAAGACAACGTCATTTTTCATATTTTACACATGGTCAAGAAGGTTTGTTTGGTCATAAGAGTGGATGTGAAGTTACAAAACCTAATCTTTTTTTATAATAAAAAGAGTCGAAGAAACAAGACTGGAATTAATGTAAATTATCGCAAAAAATATTGAGACTTATTTTTGGTCTCCTTCGTTTGGAAGTGATTGTAGGGATTGTTTTTAGGTTCAATGAACATTACCTCCAATTGGCAAGCCGCAATGTCCATTATAATTTTTTAAAGAAAAGAATAATTAAATAAATGATAAGAGGTAAGGTTGCAGTCACTGTTACTATTCTTAATTTATATTTTTTATATGCGATTAAATTCATAGTTTTTCATACATAAATTTACTCATACTTATAAAGTCAATTCATAACAATATTGTGATCAGACTCGGGCATTTTTAATAAGTTGAAATTAAAGACCAGAATCACTTCATTTTAATATCTTTGTAAATCAAGACACTATATTCAAATTACCCACAAAAAATGCCAGCTACTGAAAAAAGGTATTTTTTATTTTCGAGTTAATCATCTATCAAGAACTTATAAAAATAAATTAAATTTACTTTAAACTCTTCAATAGTTCTTCAACTCTCGTATCACTAACTGGTGAAAATTTGATGATGGGAATATTGTTTGCCTCGAACTGAAGTTCTTCAATAGCGGTTCTTTTTTTACCAGCATTTCGAATTTGGATTGGAATACGAGTGCCTTCAGAGGTTTTAAATACATGTCGAATTGGAATGACTACTCCAGCTTCTGGCAATGTAAGTGAGAAAAGCTCAGCTGTGTCATCATAAAACAGTAGAGCCCCCTGCATATCGCTCATTTTGATGGTAAAATGGAAACGGAGGGGTGATGAGTTTAAGTCTTCCGGTACAGGATGTCCCAGTGATCTGATCACACGTCCAATTCTATCCACCGAATTCATTCTTAAACCATCCAAGGAAGATAAAAAAATTGTATTAGAGGTTAAACTCCGGACACATCAAGATGAACTATCAATAACTTACAGTTTTATGAGGGAGATCCATGATATTGACTATAAATGATCGAACTGTAAAAAGAAAGAACACTTGTCGAATAGATTTTCTAATTAATATAAAATAGAATAAATATATTTAAGTTGTATAAAATTAGGATTATTGATCGCCTCGATAATCGACTATATTGGATCTCAAACAAAATAAATTTCAAAGATTTATCTATTCCTTCACATCATATAAAATAAAAATACACATGAGAATAATTAAATTGTCTATATTTGCAGCCTTATTTAGTACGGCCGGGATTACCGCACTCAATGTATTGAAGGAAATGAAAATTAAATTAGTCAATGCACAAATAAAAATGATCTCTAATTATATAAAATTACAAATTAGCTCTGGAGAAAATTTACCAAATTTTAATAACATCAATTTTCAAATTTTTTTAAATAAAAATATGGATGGTCCAATTGATTCTAGATCCAAAGACCCTTGGAACAAAAACTTTAAAGTTCAATATTCAAAAAATAATTTAATTATTATCAGCAGTGGACCTGATACTTTAATTAATACTCCCGATGATATTATTGAAAACACTAAAATTCCAAAACGTTAGTTTTCACGCTCGAGTGAAATTTGAACTTTTCAACGAAGACGCAGGTTTTTTTCATCAGACTCTATGTATTTAAAATAAAGTACTAAACTCCAGATAAAGACGAGGAGCATTCTGTTTTTAGCAATAATAAAATTGGATTCTGTAAAAGATCCAATATGAAAAGCAACTTGTGCCAAAAATAAACCTAATAAAAATAGATTTAATTCAGACATCAAATTTCCGCTAGTTTGAGTTTTTGTGTTTAACGTACTTTTATAAAGGTTGAAATTAATTTTTAGAAAATAAACACACCAACTAAGATAAAAAAATAATCCAATCAAGCCCGTACCAGCTAAAAAATGTAAATACTGATTGTGAGCATGTCCTTCAAATTGACCTTTTGGCACATCAAGTTCATCATAAAATTCTCTTAAACGTCTTTTATTTTCTCCGTATCCAATACCAAGTAATGGACTTTTTTTAAAAATATACCAATTGGTTTTCCACAATACGACTCGTTCAGAATCATAACTCGTTTCAGAATTAAATACTTGAAAAGTGCGTTCACGAAACTTAGGCCAAGCGCCAAGAAGAAAGATTCCACTTACAATGAGGAATATTAAAAAAGTTAAACCCATTTTTCGACTATAGATAAAACTTCCTAAAAGTGAAGTAATGGTTAAAGCTAACCATACCCCCCTTGTAAAAGTAAACATAATAGATAGTAAGGTTAATCCCAGTGTTAAAGGTATAAACCAAGAGAGTGTTGAAGGGAAAAGTAAATTTATAGTCCATTTTATTTTACTTTTATTTGCGAGAGACCATTGATGAAAAGCTTGATAAAGATAATAAACTGAAAGTGGCATCAGAATCATCGCTATAGGACCATAGGATTGGGCTAAAGCCATGGCATTTGAAAAAAAACCTCCAGAACGCCAGAACGTTAAAGCATTTTGCGCGCGATCAGACCAACTTTGCTGAAGGGGATCATAACCAATAAGATAAACCACAATGGCAAAGAATGCGGCCAGAGATAGAATACCGAGTCCATAAAACACCCATTTTAGTTTGATTCTAGAAATCGACCACAAATAAAACCAAAGGGGCAAGTGCACGATCCATACAAAATCTCGGAAAACAGTGCCAACAGACGCACCCTCGTCGGATTGAAGTTTTAAACCTAAAACAAGAACCAAACCCCAAAACAAAGAGATAAATATTAAATTTGATATTTGCTTAAAAAAAATAAAATCTTTTCTTTTACACAATAAAAAAAGACTTAATAATGAAGTGAAAATAATAAATAAATCCATTAAACTTTGAGAGGAAACAAGGCCTATGAATAATCCACATATAAATATAAAAATCATATTATTTATTTTTACACTTATATCAGATGGTTTCTCAAAATAATTAGCAATCATTTAATTTCCATTTATACAGGAGACAACTTTATAATCTTTAAATTGAACTTGGAGCAGCTTTGCTTCATTGGCAATGGCAAGTAATGCTAATTTAGATACCCAACCATAGACATTTTCAAAAGGACACTCACTCAACCTAACTTCTAAATCAGCGATACACATTCTTTTATAAACCGCTCCCGGACTATTAAGACTCTCACTTTCTGATTTTTCACGATGAGTTCTAAAAAATCCACCGGCTAATTGACAACCGACCATATAAATCACTGGTTCTGCTGTAGCACCATCATCATCTTTAATCACAGAGGGAATGCCCTCTTGAATCACAACTTCATGTATTTCTCGTCCACCCTTAGCAGCCTTCATTTTTTTTCTCGATTTATAATTTAATGATTTAAACTCCTCACCGGAATTAACTTTTATGACTCCAAGACCATAAGTGCCTGAGTTATTTTTGACATAAATAAATGGAGTTTGCTTTAAGTCCCGCTTGGCATACTCTATTTTTAGATTTGCAATCATTAGGTCTACTCGTTCTGCTACACGCTCCACGCTATGATCTTCGGTAATATCGAAATCAGTAAATTCTTCAGTTTGAACCTGTAATAGAAATGGATCAATCTCTGAGATTTGACAAAACTCATTAACCAATTCATTGTAAAATTTAAAAAAATTACTCTTTTTTCTCTGATACCAACCTAATTCTCTGGGTGGATTAATCGGCAATTTAATATCTTTTGCCCATTCTTCTTTCGCCTCTGAAAAATCATTATTACTTACAATCAATTCCGGATTAAATTCTTTTACTATAGGATTATCAAGAAAAGCCGAATGAACTATCACTTTTTTCCCGCTCGAGGACTCTAGCTCCAAAGGGGCAGAAAGTTTTTGGGCAATAGCAACAAGTACGCTACAACCAGCACGTTCAAAAAGATCCTTTATGGTTATCACATTTTCCCAGTAATGGGGATTATGAGTGTGTTCTTCTGTGACAAGAAGGATTCTTTTAGGTACGGGACTATAATGCTTGACTAAATAATTTTTAAATAACTTAGGACCTTCTTCCAAATCGACAGGACATATATTATTAAAACCTGCAGGAAAAATATTAGCATCAACAATTCCTAGTTTATAACCAGCATCTCTGACATCATAACTAGAATAGATTGGAAAAGACAATTGTGCTGTTTTTTTTTGATACCAGCTCAATAATTCATTATAGTGGAAACAGATTTTTTGATGTACTAAGGGATGAGACATAAAGTTTTCCTTCTTATCGCATTTTCTTTTTAGGTAGCGGTTTAATTCTTATCAGTTCTGAAGCTTCAAAATCTTTAGGAAATTCAAATTTTGACTCTTTTATAGTACGATTGACTTTGGTCTCCAAATCTGAAGATTCAGATGGGGACTCGGAACTCGGAAGTCGGTTCACAGATGGTGTTAGATCCCAAGGCTTTTTCAACATCTCTTCCGTCAGTAAACTGACTGCCATAGTTTCAATGTTTTTAATTTGATTATAGACACTTAATGTTTGAAAGTATGCTGAGCTTTCACTAGGTGCTTCATAATTTTTTAATTTTTCAAGAGATTCCAAATAGAGTGACAGGAATTCTGATTTTGCTTTCGATTCATTTACAAAATCCAGAGCCCAATCCGTAGTCGATGGAATTTTATAGTTATTGATAAAATTCCATAAATTTGTATAAATGGATAAAAGGGAGTTCTGTGCTTCAAAACTCCAAATGGGATGCTTCAATTCAATGGCTTGAATGAGATATCTCTGATTTCTCATCAAAGTTACAATGTTTTGCCTGAAACTCTCTTCATCAATCTGACTCAATGATAAACTTCCCATTTTAACCAAAGTTTTGCCAATCCAGTCCGCATCTGAATTTTTCTTTAATGCTTTCAGTTTTTGAATTCCTTTCTCTGCTCGAAGCGCATAAAGATCAGCGAGACTAGTTTGTCGAAACCGAGCATGAAGTGACGCAATACGTGCCGGTATTTCTGCCAAAGTCACTTCGAGTGGAAGATAGGTATGCAACTTTGCTGCATCTATCAGAGAGGCTAATGCTTTTTCATTTTCTAAAAGAACTTCAAAACAATAGGCTCTACGATACAAAGATAAAGCCACATATTCCATTTCTCGATTGATGGATCGATCAACTATTTGTTGATAAATTGAAATGGCGCCACTCCAATCTTCAATACCCTCTTTTGCCAATCCAGAATAAAACATCATCGAATACCAGTGGTAGGGTTGAGGTTTAATTTTTAAATAATCATAGACCTCATCATTCAATTTTAAATATTCTTTTGCGACTAACAACGATTCAAAATGATTTAAAGTTTTAACTTCAAACTCATATTGTTCGTTCTGGGGGAAATCATTTTCACTCACAATTGAATGCATAGAACTACAGGAAATAAATAATTGTGCTCCACAAAATAAACTAAATATGTAAATCCATTTCAATCAAACCACCCCTAAAGCCATTAAGTGATACACTCTTCACTATCACAATACAGACTCACACGGTCTGAGTCATTTTTTTACCCATTTATAATCACTGACCATAAGCTTAAGGCCTTCTAGATCAGCAATATCTTGATCATACTCTGGTAACATCAAAATATCCAACTCCTTAATAGAGTGTGTCATTAAATTAAAAGCGTTCAATCGAGCTTCATAAAATTGATTTAATTTTTCACAAAATAGATCTGTGGGGGTATGAGTATGAAATGGTTTTGGTAGCCAATTAGGGAACGAACGATTGACAGTTAAAATTTTGAGCTGATATCCCTCTTGCTGCATTATTTTTGCAAAAGCTTTTGCTTCCTCAATCTTAGCTGAATCAAAAGCTGTTATTAAGTTAAATATTGTTCCATGGGAGTGAAGCAAATCATTTATTCTTTGAGTTCGATTTTCAAGTCGGGACTGCCAAGCCTCGACTCCAGAAAAAAAATCTCTTAATTCAGAGACAAACTCTGCGCCAGTCAAAGTTTGTAAAATATTCAATGCTTTTTGAGTCCCCAACTGAAATATTTGTTGAGCAAAACTTGTTGCTTTGGATTGTTTAAACCATTTTGCAATGGATTCATTAAATAAATTAGAAATTTTTTGGGGAGCTTGTAGAAAATCAATGGCATGTTTTGTTGGAGGAGTATCTAAAATAATGAGATCATATTTTTGACTTTCATAACAGGCATATAATTTTTCTAAAGCTGTAAATTCTTGTGAACCACTCAGTGTTGTAGATAATTGTTGATAGAGTTTATTCTTCAACATAAAACTCGTATCGGCTCCTTTTTGACTTGCATTTTGAACAAAATCATCAAAAATTTGCTTTGAATTAAGCACACTGGCCCAAAGCTCACCTTTTGCTTCTGGAAAATCAATTCTTTGCTCTGTGCCATCAGCTTTTAAACCAAAAGTTGTTGCCAACCGTCTCGCGGGATCAACGGTTAGGACTAAAACTTTTTTTCCTTGCAAGGCTCCCCATACACCAAAAGAAGCTGCAATAGTCGTTTTACCAACACCACCACTGCCAATACACACTAAAATTTTAACTTGAGAATCTATCATTCGAGACTTCTTTCAATGGATTCAATAATGAGTACTGGGTCTGAGCTAAACTTCATTGGAATTTGCAAAACCTTAGAATGACGATGGTCTAAATACCGAATCCATGCCTGCTGTCGCCCCGCAAGGTCACTCAAGTCCCTCGTGAATTGTATTTCAGCTTCATGACCTTTTGTCGTTTCACTTTCTTTTTTAAGATTTAATATTTCTTCTTGAGGCCAAACTTTATTGCAATATATTTTAGATTCGATTCCTGTTTCTTTCTTGAGTTCGCGATGCAATTCATCAGCCTCAACAGCCGGAAGTTCCTCGGGTAAGGTTACAATTACGTACTGACAAATTTCAGGATTACAAATAGTTTTTAACATGGATTGCGTTTGCTCTGCCATGGGACCAAACTGAATGGACTCATTCATTCCCCTTGGAGCTCTTAAGAGTGCAAGCATATGTCCAGTTGCATAAGCATCAACCACAATCAAATCATACTCCAATTCAGGTCCAACATGCCGAACTCCACTTGTGATTTTTCCCAAAATCGCGAGTTCTGATAAGGCTGGTGCGACTTCAATTAAGGCTTTGCTGATACGGTTTTCAAAAAACAACTTGTAGAGACTTTCTACTTTTAATAAGTACAGGGCATACTCTTTCAAGCATTCACTTCCTGACCATAAGGCCAGATCAAGATTTTTTATCCAAGTGCTAGGCTTATAATTTACAGAAATCCCTAAAAAGTCAGAGTAAAAACTTCGCATCCCTAGCTCAACTAATAATACCCGTTTACTGATAGAGTGTTTTTTTGCCAATGCCAGTGCTACGGCGGACTTTCCCACACCTCCTTTACCAGTAACAAATATAATTTTCTGCTCTTTTGATTGACTCAATTTAAAAGACCTTTCGCTGTGTTATCTTTGTAATTTCAATGAACTACCGTATTCTCCTTGAATATTTTACCTTATGATAGAATCCAAATAATTTGAAAAATAACAAGCCTATATCATTTTTCAATCATGGCTAGCTATTTTTGAAGGGCTCAAGTAGCGATACCAAGTATTTAGTTGATTTTCAAGCGAGGTTCTCATAGAATCGGCCCTCATAAAAAAATTAGAGAGCACAGCTCAAACCTTGTGTCTCAATAGTCCCAAACATTAGGAGCATGAATGAAAACCCAGATCGAAAAAGTCTCAAATCTCGGACGTAAACTCAATATTGAAATTCCTGCCAATCTCGTTTCAACAACTTTTAATCGCCTCTTTCAAGACGTGCAAAAAAATGTGGAATTGAAAGGCTTCAGAAAAGGTAAAGCCCCAATAAACATGATTAAAACTATGTATTCAGATCGAGTCAAACAAGACGCCATCAATGAACTATTAAAACTTGGTTTTAGTAAAGGACTTCAAGATCATAAACTCAACCCTGTAAATTATCCAGAGTTTGAATTCGACGAAGTGGTTGAAGGAAATGATTTTAATTTTTCGGCTAAATTTGAAGTTATTCCTGAAGTGGAATTAAAATTTTATGAAGGCTTAGAATTGGATAAAACTATCTTCAGAGTGGATTCAAAAGAGGTTGATACCATTTTAGAAAATATTCAAAAATCACGCGCCACCAATGAGGAAATCACTGAAGCGAGACCAGCACAATTAGGCGACATTGCTGAAATTGATTTCAAAGGTTTTATAGATGGCAAACCATTAGAACGAGGCGATGGCACCAATCATCCATTAGAATTGGGATCTAAAAGCTTTATCGAAGGCTTTGAAGATGGAATTGTTGGAATGACTCTTGGTCAGTCTAAAACTATTAATTTAAAATTTCCTGAAAATTATCACGCTGATTTATCCAACAAAGAAGTCACTTTTGAAGTAACACTTAAAAAATTAAGTAAAAAAGTTCTACCTGAACTCACTGATGAACTCGTCAGTAGCCTAACTGGTGGAAAAGGAAGTTTGGAAGATTTAAAGAAAAACATTCAAACTGATTTGGAAGAACGTCAGCATAAAAAAACTGAAGATACTTTAAGAGAATTATTACTTAAAAAATTAGTCTTGCTAAACCCATTAGAAGTTCCAACTTCTTTAATTACAGATCAGAAAAAACTGCTAGTCGATGATACAAGAGAGAGAATGACCAAAGAGGGAATGAGCGAACAGGAATTCGAAGAATACCAATCTAAGTGGGATGCAGAATTTGAAAACTCTGCCAAAGAAATGATTCAAGTCGCTTACCTCGTTGATGCGATCGCCAACAAACACGATTTAAATGCTACAAAAGCAGATGTTGATACCAAGTTCGAAGAGTACGCTAAACAAACTGGGATTGATATTGCGCGTGTCAAAGAACATTACTCTAAAGCAGAATCAATGAACAGAATGATACAAAAAATCACTGAAGACAAAGTGGTAAATTACATTATGTCTAAGGCTAATATTAAAGAAATTACCGCTAAAGCTTAGGCATTAGTGGACACATTTATCGATATTGGTCGTAGTTCACCGAGTACGTCGCGAGCCGAAGCGAAAGTGAAAACAACGAAGAAGCTGTGCTTTTCTAGCTTAGAAGCTGTTTGAAATGCATCAGATTCGAGGCGTTGAGCTTGAGCGAGCGAGTCGTACAACGAGTACGTCGCAGCGAAGCGAAAGTGAAAACAACGAAGAAGCTGTGCTTTTCAAACAGCTTCTAAATATTATTAATTGAGGTTTTCGATTTTTCCGATATAGGGCAGGTTACGAAAATAACCTTGATAATCGAGACCATATCCCACCACAAACTCATTGCTGATGTTAAAGCCAACATGATCAAGAGGGCATTTTACTTGTACGGCTTCAGGTTTATGAAGCAAGGTTACAGTTGTGACTGATTTTGGATGACGTGATTTAAGATAATTGAGTAGATATTGCATAGTAAGACCTGTGTCGACGATATCTTCAACTAGAATTACATTCTTACCTTCAATTGGTGTTGCTAAATCGAGAGTCATTTTCACCTCTCCACTGGACTTAGAGCTACTGTGATAAGAGGCCACTCCTAAAAATTCACAACCAAAATCCAAATCGATATGACGAATTAAATCAGAGTAAAAAATAAAGGAGCCCTTTAGAACCGAAATAACGACCATGGGGCTAGTGTCATTCTTAAATTTATCAGTAATAGACTTCCCAATTTCAAGAACTCTTTTATGAATCTCCACATCTGAAATCATATTTGAAATTTTAATTCCCATCATAAATAAAATCTCCTTAAACAAATGAATTATTCATAATTTCACCAAAACCGCCAGCTCCTGGAACTATATAATCATTATCTGTAAGACCACGTTCTTTGTCCCAAAACTTACCAGGTTCGGACTCAAGAACCTCATTTGAAGACAAACCCCGATCCAATCGCAAAGCATACACTACGACATCCTGATGAGCCTTCAACACCTGTTTAAGATACTCAGGGGTCACGATTAAGTGAAGCGCTAAAAATTGTTTAGCCGGTCCAGGAATATTTTTTTTATAAAAATCAATCGTAGAAATGATGGTTGTCCCCGTGGCTCCCATGGGATCAGGAAATAAAACAGTGGAACCCTTTATATCTCCTCCAATTTTATGGGCACTAATTTGAGTTCCAATGACCGAATGTCGATCGTCTGTGACTCGAGATGCAAAGATATGATCTTGCCGGATCTTTTCATGGGAAATCAGCCAATGAAGTTCTTCATAACAGACTTGTGAAGGGTATATTCCAGCACGCATTAAATCGACACAAACCATTTTTTGATCGGATTTGATTCGATATCCATGTAGTTTCTGATCTGGCAGTAGAGTCGTCATTCGCGTGGAGGAAGAAAAACTCTCTTGTTCTAATTCTCGATTCACTGCTACCGTCAATAGCTGTTGGTAAAGCTTTTCTATGCATCGATTGATTTCTGGCTGATGAACAGAAGGATGACAAAGCCGTGCCAAAAGGGAGCTATGAAAAGCATCATTAAGCAAATGAACACGTTCACCATAATGATGCTTTAAAAATACAGAATCTAGATTTGACATCTCACAAGACTATCAAAATATTTATTTCGAGTCACTCGACAAAGTGACCAAATCAGAGAGAACATTCAAAGATTCTTTTATGTCAACGCGTGCCATATACTCTTTTTCACGCTCATCTTTGCTCGCTGTTTTAGTGGCCTTCGCCTTTTTTTGCTTCTCAGCAGTCGCATCTTTATCTTTTAAGATTTCAGCTATTTTGATCACTTTTCCAGTTTTTTGCGCCTTGGCTAAATCATCCTGAACTTTTTTAAATTCAGCATCAGTTTTAACTCGTTCCGCCGACTTGTCTTTTAGGGTTTGAATCCATTTTGGATCAATTGGTGTCCAAGCACCAACTCCCTCTTTAACAAAGGCCTCAGGAGATATAAAGCTTGCAATCTTTTTGGGCGGCAGAGAGTAATCAAGGATCTTCTCCCCTATTTCTTCATTATTCCAAACACTCGGCCACTTCACATCAGATTCAACTCCACGATGCTGAGTGCTGTTTCCTCCAGGAATAAAAAACATTCCAATAGTTACTTTGAGAGCACCTAAATCTTGCGGGATTCTCACCACCGTTTGTACGCTACCTTTACCAAAACTATGATCACCACCGACGATGACGGCTCGTTTATAATCTTGAAGTGTTCCGGCGACAATCTCTGAAGCACTCGCACTGATACGTGTACTCAACACGACCATAGGGCCAGTAAAATCAACTGTGGCATCAGCATCCGCTAGCGCAATCTCACCGCGAGAACTATCTCTAGAAGACTGTTTCACGACATTTCCTGTTTTAAAAAATAATCCGGCAATTTTAACGGCATCATCTAAACTACCACCACCATTAGTTGATAAATCGAGGATTACTCCATCCACTTTTTTCTGGGTGGCTTCTGCTAAAAGTTTTTTCATATCTGTTGCACTCGATCGTCCGCCCCCAGCATAAAACGAAGGTAAATTAATAACACCTAGTACTTTCTTTTTTCCATTGATCATCTTATCTACATAATAAATATTGGCTGCATCATCTTCGAGCTTGATTTTATCTCTTACCAAAGACACTTCAAATTTCTCTTTCTTATCTCCCACTTTTCTGAGAATCAACAATTTAACTTTTGTTCCTTTTTTTCCACGAATGCGCGAAACAACATCTCGTAGATCAAATTCAATTACATTTTCAAGTTTTCCAGTCTCCCCTTGCCCAACAGCAATGATTTTATCTTGAGGTTGAATCAGCCCTGAGCGAGCAGCAGCTCCACCAGGGACTAAAGCTTCAACCACTGTAAAGCCATCCTGAGAACTCAGCGTTGCACCAATCCCTTCAAGACTCAAACTCATTTGAATATCGAAGTCCTCTTCCACTTCACGTGAAAAAAAGCTGGAGTGAGGGTCAAGGGAACGAGCAAAACTATCCAGATAATCTGCAAATATATCGCCCTGTTTTTTCTCCTGAGTCCGCTTTAATAATCGTTCGTAATTTCGAGCCACGTTTCCCGTCGCCTCATCTAACTTCATATCCGTAATGAGATAATTGGCCACTTGAAAATGGATATATTTTTTAAGAAATTCTAGATTTTCTTTGTCAGTTTTTCCATAAGCCCTTTTATCAGGATCGAATTCAAACTCAATCGTTGGATCGATTTTAAACTTTTCACCTGAAAGTTCTTTTGTTGCTTCGGTTTTAGACTTATCACCCGAAGATTTTTTCTTTGGATTAACCTTAGACTTCTCACTCAATGTTTCTTTTGTTGAATCAACATTAGTTGTATCGCTAACACCAAGAAGTTTTTTAGCAAACTCAACACGTTCTTTCACTCGCTCCACATAACGTTTTTGAATATTGTCTAAGAAAGAACAATCTCCTGCTTTGACTTGCTCAAAAACTTTTGACATCAATTGACGAATATAATCGACGTCTGCCTGTGTGAAAAAAATCTTTGTTGGATCCAATCTCTTTATATATTGTTCAATGACATTATCTCTTATTTTGTTATCCACATCATGAATTGAAATGTGTTGTTCGAGGTAAGCTTTTTCAATGGGATAAAGAAACTTACAATTTAAACCTTCATCGAGAAGCTGAGAATAAGCAGACAAACTGCTCAGTACTATTAAGATATAAACACTTAAAATTGATCGATTATACTTCATGCTAACCCCTTTTATGCTGGTTTAGAATAGCAGTACTTTTTCAAAGAGGCCATAAGTTATTGAAAAGTTAAGACCTAATCTGACATAAGACTCGATAGTAGAGTGCTCAAAGTAAACACAAATTGAATAATTCTACCCAAACCTAGTCGAGCTTTACTTGAAAATATGAGTGAATTCTACTTAAAACTATATAGCAAACAGGTTTATAATGCCCAATTACCTCTTTAAAGTTCAATTTTTAATTAAAAGCGACCTCAAAAATGCCTAACACTGCGTTGGCAAACTCGGCGACTCAATTGAACCATTTTTGAAACTGCTTATAACAATTATATTCCCCATTCTCTAACAACGCGAGTTCGACGCTAAAATCAATACTGGGCATCAAACGTGTGTTTACAAATAAACTTTAATTAATAAAATGACTTAGGGATCCGACAATATTATTTCTCGTCGCATCCATAAACTAAAGTGCTTTATTTTTAAGCATATTTAGATTAGTTCCCTATATGTTACTCGATGAGTTTTATTCAACTTATTCAAATAAAACCATCTTTAGTCCAAACTTAATAACTTTAAACGCGAATTCCATACCCAATTTTAATTAAATTGATTTTATTAACTCAATAGCTGCTTTGAGCTGCAAATCACCACTCAAACGTTTGGGAATTTCGTATTTTGATCTCAATTCTTTGATATCAGTTTCTGTTGGAACAGTCACATCGAAATCGGGTTTAATTCCCGATCCTGGATATGCGTGTCCTTGGGGGGATTGAAATTCTTGAACGGTATATTTAACAGCATAGTTATTAGGTAAGACTTCAACACTTTGAGCACTCCATTTTCCAAAGGTGGCTGTACCCACAATTTTTGCAGATCTATTCTCTTTTATCGCTGCGACTAAAAGCTCTGCACCAGAGTAAGTCCCCTTGTTGATTAAAATAATGATAGGTATATCCTTTTTGAGTAAACTTTTTTTGGATCGAAATGTTGCAATTTCACCATCTCTGTTCTTTGTGTTAGCAATGATGGCATTCATTGGTAAAAACAATTCTGCCACTTTTAATGCCTGATCAAAGCCACCCCCTTCATTGTCTCTCAAATCAAGGATCAATTTACTAATGTTATTTTGATTGATCTCCTTAATTTTTTCTTCCACAAGCGCTGGTGTTTGATCATTAAAAAAACCGATCGTTAATAATTTGGTTTTAGCATCAATAGTCTCCATTTCAACAGGCGTCCACAGAATAGTTTCCCGCTTAATCTTTAAAGATAGTATTTTATCTTCCCTCAAGACTTTCAGCTCAACCGTTTTGCCCACATCACCGCGAATGGAATTGACGAGATCCATCAATTTTTTCCCTTTAAATTTGTTACCGTCAACACTCAGAACTTGATCATCAGTTTTCAATCCGGCTTTGTCTGCAGGTGATCCAGAAATTGACTTTAGTACCAGCCCATATCCTGTCTGCTCATCAAATTTAATGGCAACACCTATTCCAGCCACTTTTCCAAATAAATCAGCATTGAGTTCCTTCATCTCTTGTGGAGATAACAGTTTATTCCATGTCTCCTCTCCTGAATTGAGTGAAGAGAGCATCCCTGCCGTCGCAGCACGATACAGATCTTCTTTTGTAATCTTTTTATCCATATGATGATCGAGTAATTTTTGCATGACCAATTTAAAATTGGTTTCGGGATCAGTGAATACCTCGGGTGTATTATTTTTGCTGTAAGCATTTTGAAATGATAGTGCTAACATCATTATAACAGTCATTTTTTTTATCATAATTCCTCCTGTTTATAAAACATTTGAATTGACTGGAAGTTCACGGCTCGAATCAAATAAAATTTGATTCTGATGAACGCGACTTGAATCTAGTTCATTTGATTTATAAAAATAAATGGAAAAAACAATGAGACTAGCAGCTAAGGCTCCAATCGAGAGTGAAAAGAAAAGTTTTTTTCTTGGTGACAGATGGAATTGAAGCTTATTCCATAATAAGGGCGAGGGGTAAGAAGGGATTTCTTCTGCGGCTTCCAAACTTCTTTTAAGATCGAGATAATCAACCAAAGATTCCGTATCCGTGAGTAATTCTCTTTCAACTAGTATTCGATCCTCTTCTTCAATAGCACCAAAATAAAAAAGTAAGAGACGTTTTTTTAAATTATCGTTCATTTTTAAGCTCCTTCCTTAAATGTTCCACCAGACGATGGTACCTTGATTTGACGGTACCGATGGGTATTGCTAAGGATTCTGCAATTTTTTGATAATCAAAACCTTGCTTTCGTAAAGACCAAGTTTGTTTCAAATCCATGGGTAATTGGTCTTCTGCTATAGCTATTTTTTCTAAAAGATTTTGATCTATAATTTGAGATTCTAAATCGATTGATGAGTGAACTGAAGTGATATCAATTTCATCTTTTATTTCAAATGAACTTTTTTTAAGATGATTGAGACTTTTATTTTTAGCAATGGTGTATAGCCAACTTTTTAATGTCGAATCAGGATTGGGTTTATAGGTTCCCGAAATGAGTTGCAAGAAAACCTCATGAAGAATTTCTTCAGCGACTTCTTTATTAACAGTGAAACGATAGATAAATCGAAATAAAGGTCCAGCGTAGCGATCATATAAAACCTTAAAGGCTGAACCTTGTTGATCGAGGATTTGAAGATAAAGTTTTTCGTCACTTTGCTGAATCATCTGAATTAATAAACAATCCAAATGCCTTTTTGTTCACGCAAATTTTATTTTTAATTCTACCAATCGCGTCATATTATGTAAAAACTGATAGAATATTATCATCCTACTTAAAATGAATTGAATTTGAATAATCAAACGGACACGACTTTGATTCTACTGAAATTGAGCCAAATTAAAGGCCCTATTTCAACTGAATCTACTTATAAACAAATTAAGGTTAAAACTATTATTGTGGACTACGACGAAGATCCTGTTTAACACTGGCTTTCTTGATTCCGCTGTCCTTCTTGATTCCACTGGCTTTTTTGATTTCACTAGCTTTCTTGATTCTGCTGGCTTTCTTTTTAGGAAGACTGGTCTTCTTTTCCTTTTTAGTTTCTGCAGAAACTTCCGCACCAATGATTTCAATGGCTTTTTCTAAAGTAACTTGCTCAGGAGTCATTCCCTCAGGAAGAGATTGATTCTTTTTTCCCATTTTTAAATAAGGACCATAGGGGCCGCTGACAAGTTGAATCGCTTCTTTAAATGAAGGATGCTCCCCTAACTCTTTTAGAACTTGAGATCCTCTTCGTCCTTTTTTCGGCTGACTGAGTAATTCGAGTGCACGTGGTAAAGTGACGGTTAAGAAGTTCTCACCTTTAGGGACTGAACGGAAATCGCCATCACACACCACATAGGGTCCAAAGCGACCAAGCCCCACTTTAACATCTTTTTTAATTTGTGGATGAAGTCCAAGATTTTTGGGTAAACTCAAAAGCTCCAAGGCATCCGATAACTTTACTTGCGCAGGATCCATGGTTGGAGGAAGTGATGCTCTTTTGGGTTTAGCTTCTTTACCATCATTTTCACCCAATTGAACATAAGGTCCAAAGCGCCCAGACAATACATAGACATTTTGTTTAGTTTCAGGATCCTTACCCAAACTATCAGCGCCCTTTTGTTTTTGTTCAATCCACTTTTCAACCAACTCAGCAGTGATATCCGCTGGTGCATCTTTTTCGGGAATTGATGCGCTCAATGTTTCCCCATTTTTTTTGGTTTCGACATAAGCACCGTATCGACCCACTTTAAATGAATATTGTGGAAGACCATCTAATGAAACTGATCTGGCTTCTTCAGGATCTATTTTTTCTGATTGAGCTTCAACTTGAGCTTTTAATCCATTTTTACCAAAATAAATTGTGTTGAGATACTTCAATGATTCCAAATCACCATCCGCAATGGTATCAAGTGATTTTTCCATATCAGCTGTAAATCCTAAATCTACATATTCATGAAGATAGTTTTCTAAAAGTTTTGAAACCACCATTGCCGTAAAGGTTGGAACCAAAGCTCCACCCATTTTGCGAACATAACCGCGATCGATAATAGTACCGATAACTGATGCATAAGTCGATGGACGTCCGATTCCTTCCTTTTCCATCGTTTGAACTAAACTCGCTTCTGTATAGCGCGCTGGTGGTTTAGTTTCATGTTCAGCAGGATTAAGTTTATGACATTGAAGAACATCTCCCACTTTTAATTTTGGTAGCCGAACTTCTCTTTCAGCTAATTCTGCATCTGGATCATCTGATCCTTCAACGTATGCTCTTAAAAATCCTGGAAACTCAATCGTCATCCCAGAGGCATTAAAGATAGAAGATCCAGCTGCAATTTTGACTTGCAATTGCTTTTGTCTTGCTTCAGTCATTTGGCTCGCCACTGTTCGCTTCCAAATGAGATCATACAGTCTAAATAAAATGCCATCTAATCCTGTTTCATCAGGGTCAACAAAAGCTTGTCCTGCTGGACGAATGGCTTCGTGGGCCTCTTGGGCGCCTTTAACTTTTTTAGCAGCATAGTTAATGGGTTGAGCAGGTAAATACTCATTTCCGTATTTTCCTTTGATGCAACTTCGTGCCGCCACAATCGCTTCGTTTGATAGAAAAGTAGAATCGGTACGCATATATGTAATGAAACCCTGCTCATAAAGTTTTTGCGCCATCTGCATGGTTTCTCGAGAGCTTAATCCTAGTTTTCGATTGGCCTCTTGTTGCAAAGTTGAAGTAATAAAAGGTGCCGCTGGCCTTCGAGACACAGGTTTTTCAGTAACCTCTTGCACTTTCCAACTTTGAGTTTTTAATTCTTGTTCTAATTTTTTTGCTTGTTCTTCTCCCAAGAGTAGAAGGTCTTTTCCCGAACTTAGTTGCCCGGTAGTGCCATCAAAATCTTTTCCAGTGGCCACACGAAGCCCCTGATAAGAATGTAAACTCGCTTCAAAATCACTCTTATCTTTTTCTAAATCAGCAGTGATTCCCCAATAGTTCGCTTTTTTAAACTTGATTCGTTGTCGCTCTCTCTCAACAATTAATCGAACCGCAACGGATTGAACCCGACCAGCAGAAAGACCATAGGCCACTTTTTTCCAGATTAATGGAGAAATTGTATAACCTACCAAGCGATCTAAAATGCGACGCGCTTCTTGAGCTTTCACTAAATTATAATCGATCTCTCTGGTTTCATTTAATGAGCGTTCAATGGCATTTTTAGTGATTTCATGAAATACCATGCGCTTTACCGGAACTTTTGGTTTCAGTACTTCAACAAGATGCCAACTGATTGATTCCCCTTCACGATCTTCGTCCGTCGCGAGATAGAGTTCATTGGCTTTCTCTAGTTGACTTTTAAGTTCCCGTACAACTTTAGTTTTATTATTTGGAACACAATAAATAGGCTCAAAAGACTTATCAACATTCACTCCCAAATGGGACCATTTTTCTTTTTTATATTTTTCTGGAATATCTTTGGCCGACTGTGGAAGATCACGAATATGACCCATACAGGATTCAACGATAAAACCTTTGCCCAAAAACTTGCGAATGGTTTTAGCTTTAGTCGGAGACTCAACAATAACAAGTTTAGTGCCTCCAACAATAGATTGACTCATTTTACTCTCTTTTGTTGGCACTCCAGAACCACTCTTTATTGACTTTATGTCATTTGATTCTTTGGAGCTTTTAACACTTAATTTAGGAGCGCTTTGCTTTTTCGTTGCTTGGCTCTTTGTTGCTTCATTCTTTGTTGCTTCATTCTTTTTCGCATCCTTTTTAGCCATTTAATTTCTCACTCACTTTAGTCAAAATCGTTTAAACACCTTCCAGAGCATTCCACTTTCCAGAAAAAAATTCTCTGGAAGGAGGCCTATCGTTGACAACACCATCCTCAAAATGAAACCTTCTTAAATATTTCGCAAGTTGAATTTATGTGTACTGCGGCGTCAAAATGAAGGGACCCTTATGAAACCAATCCAAAGTTTTAATCAATCGATCCAATTTTTATTCACCGATATCGACGATACCATCACCGACGAAGGTCAGCTTCACGCTTCGGCCTATGCTGCACTTTGGAGTCTTGCTGAGAAGGGAATTCATATTATTCCAGTCACCGGACGACCCGCTGGTTGGTGTGAAATGATCGCTCGATTTTGGCCAGTCCAAGGTATTGTTGGAGAAAATGGCGCCTTTTATTTCCGCTATTTTAAGCAAAAAATGCATCGACACTTTTTCTTTAATGAGGACATTCGTCTTGAAAATCAAAAAAAATTAATAATTGTTAAAAACGAAATCTTGTCATCCGTGCCAGATTCCGCCCTGGCATCTGATCAATTCTGCCGTCTTTTTGATCTTGCCATTGATTTTTGCGAAGATGTTCCAGCTTTAAATACGACTGAGGTCCAAAAAATAGTCAGGATTTTTCAAAAACACGGAGCACAAGCGAAAGTGAGTTCAATCCATGTTAATGGTTGGTTTGGAAACTATGATAAACTAACCATGGTCTTAAAATATTTAGAGCAGGAATGGCAGATCTCGCCCGAAAAAGCTAAAATAATAGCAGGATTTTCTGGCGATTCACCTAACGACGAACCCATGTTTGAATTTTTTCCCCATTCCTTTGGCGTTGCTAATATCAATAATTTTATTTCAACTTTAAAATCACCACCCACTTATGTAGCAGCAAAAAGAGGTGGCGAAGGATTTGTGGAAATCACCGAACAGATTATTAAATTCAAAACAAATTAGCTTTATTGTCACGGGCCAGCTCAAAGAAACCATAGAACTCCATCGTAAAACTGCAATTCATCGGTGCGTGCACACGTCACAATTACGAGTTCTCTGTTAGAAGCTGTTTAAAAAGTATCATTCGAGGCGTTGAACTTGAGCGAGGGAGTCGTACACCAAGTACGTCGGCTCGGCCGAAGCGAAAGTGAAAACAACGAAGAAGATGGTACTTTTCAAATAGTTTTTTACTGATTCGGTTGGATTGAAAGTTGATATTTACTAGAGAGCGACTCAATGGCATGAAGTTCTCCTTCGGCCTTAAAGGTGGAGAGCAAATCAGAGGTGGGATTGGATAAAACGTGGGTCGCTTTTTGAGAAGCCTCACTAAGAAATCGAGTTAAATTACGAGTGGCAATCTTCTTATTGTTAGCGTTCTGTTTTCCCTCTAATATTCTAGAATAAAGAAGAACATTCGAATTTTGATATATTTCAATACTAGACTCGCGGCGTATTTCTTTAAACTCATCAAGTACACCTGGTCTCCAAGATTGCAACTTCTCTTCGGGAATCGTCACATTTAAATATGCTTTCCAAGTTTCGAACACAGGAAGCATCCTTACAAATAAATGAGACTCTAGTATGTTAGTGGCAGCTTCATTGACGTTATTAATAATTTTCCATTCAGGTAAATCGATATGAACACTAAAAACTTTACTCACAAGAGGGGATCCTTCCTTGTTTTGGGCTTGCAGCGTTTTGAGTAAAGAAAAATACATTCCCATTTGGCTGGGCGAAGCATTAAGAGCTTGAGGAACTTCTATTTCTGCACTACGCCTTAAAGCTCGGGCAATCATCGTAGCACAATCATTATAAAAAGTGTGATTTTCATAGCGCATATAGGAACTTTTTTCTAAATCACTCTTCAATTTTAATTTTGATTCTGCGTCTAAATTCAGACGAATCACTTGAAGCTGCCGCGTGGCACTATCTAAGAGGCCTCGTGACTCTCCCTTCTTTAATTTCTCCCCAATCTTATAGACATTTTCATTTATATACGTAATAACTGGCACCGTCGACATAGAGTCAACTCCGTAAGAATAAACCATTCCATCCATTTGAATAGCTAAGTGTGAAAAACCATTGATATCAACAAAAATATCGACATAATTATCATCATTGTAAGAAATCATTTTTGTGTATTCATCTGCAGAAATAGAGTTTTGAAAAATATACCAAAGGTGATTCATAGCAAGTAAAGCGGATGCCAAAACTAAGGATTTAAAAGAAGAATGAATAAATTTTCGCAAAAGATGCCAATGAGGATGTAAATTATTAAACTCTCTTGAAGCTTTTAAATATTCAAAAAGATTTTGCCTCACTAAAAAATCGACATCCGCAGGGTTTAAATCTTTGATCGCTTTATTTCCTTGCCCCTCTACTTTTAGAAAAGAAGTCAAGAAGGGAAAATCCTTTAAAATTTGAACTAAATAGGGATTGTTTCCTTCTCCATATTGTTGAAATATTTTTTCTATTCTGTTGGATAAAAAAGGGGCTGGCCTAAAAAGTTGTAAAAGAGGAGCTAGAGTACTGCCCTCTATAGCACTAGCGAAATGAAAAATACCAGGATGCTTCTGAGAATTAATGGCGGGAGTAACGAATTTTGTAGCGGGGACTCCCTGCAGCACAAAATAAAGTGGCTCAATAAAATTTTTTTGAACCACATGAAGAGTTTTAGTGGTTGCTAGGAGGATTTTCGTAAAGGATTTATATTGATCATATTTTTTGAGAACTTCTAATTGTTTACTTTCAATGACCTTATCGGGATGATGGACCAGTTCTCCTAATAAATTAGAAAGCTCTGGGATATCTTTAAATATTTGTTTCGCTGCACCTGAGCCTTCCATTTCCGATAAGAACTCTTCAATTTGTCTGAACTGTTCTTTAGTTTGAGACCAAGAATGAGGCACTTGGACTGATTTTTCATTCGGACTCTCTCTTTTTAAAAAAGAGGAACTCTCTTTATTAAGGAAAATATTTTTACATGAAGAGGATAATCCCTCTCCTTGAGCCAAGGTGAGTGAACTTCCTAACATCAAAACACCTAAAAGGAAGACCCTTATAGAAATCATGGGCTATGACTTTCTTCCATCAAAGTTCCTAATTTTTCTAGATTCATAAAGAAGTAATCGGTATTGTTGGTAAAAATGGAATCGATGGCTTGAGAATTAAAAGCCATCACTCTTGGGTCATTAAAGTGAATTATTTTAAACTGATAAAGAGCCAAATTAGTATTTTCTATAAAATCGCGATGAGTTTGGTAAAATTGATAGAGATTCTGGTCACCATAAAAGTTTTCAGTTTTTCCACCCAATTGATTGAACTTATTTATGTTCTTAATATAATTTTTGACAAGTAATAAAAAATCTTGAAATTCTTTTTCAGAAAGGCTTTTATTATTTGAATCTTGAACGTATCGATTGAGCTCAAGATATAAACTCATAAGTTGATTTTGTTGAATCTGCTGTTGGAATTGCGAGATAATTCTATTCGCCTTACTGAGCCAATCTTTATTAATAATAGGAACAGTAAAAAACTGGGCTTTCTCTAAACCAAAGGAATTTCTATATTGATTTTTAAAGCTATAAGTCTGTGGGCGCATAAATGAAAACATTAAACTAGAGAGCGATTTTTTTTGCACAGATTGTTGGAAACTTTCAGATGTTATACTATCTAAATCTGAAATCTCAACAGCAAATTCTTTAAAAGAAGATGAAAGTTCTTTTTCGATCGTTTGCTTTTGCTTGGATAATTGAGTCTTTAACTTTGAAAATACGGCATCCGTACAACCAATTTCTTTTTCGTTCTTATATATGAGGTCTGAGGCCTTATCGTATCGATTGGTGTCAATATCTATCATTAATAGCATTTCAAGAAAGACCACTTCACATTTTTTTGCTGGACTATAATCATTCCATTGACTTGAGACTTGAATATATCCCTCGGGAGAAGTACAGGCCGCTTTTTCAACACCATAACACAAGATTTTCTCACTTGAAATGAACTCTAGCCTTACCTTATTGACGGAATCAACACTGGAATGAGTACTTTTTCTACTTTCATTATCATGGTTGGAATCAATACTTTCAGTGGAGTCTTCGAGATTATTGGTTTTAAATTTTTCATTCACACTTTGTCTAATTAAATTAATTTTACTCTTAAAAGTATCTGGATTTATCTCTGACAGAGACTCATTTTGTTTTTCATTGAATAAGTCCTGATGTTGGACTTTTTTAGACTCAAGTTCCGCTTGAGTCTTATTTTTAACTTTGGATATCCACTCATGAATTTTATCGGCAATTCTTAGAAATTCTAATACATCAGAATCTCCTCCCCCTCCACTACCAATATTTCCGGCCCGACTCGCATCTAGATGAAAGCTAATCACTATAAATAATAAAGTTATCAATTTATTTTTCATTTTAAACTCTCTTTTTATTCATACTTAGCTTATTTATGATTAGCTTCATCCCTCAAAAAATTTAAAATGTATTAAGGGCGCTAAAATCTTCGGCCGCATTTATTTGTTTATCCAGCGCAAATAAAGCGTTCTGTAAATCTCTACGATTAACTGAAATTAATGATTCATTAGAATCAAGCATTCCCTTGAGATTGTTACTTAATTCTTTAGCCAATTTAATATTTAAGGAAAACGCCTCGTCGATAGAGATCGTAGCTCCTAATTTTTTATTGCTTTCAATTAATTTAAATACTTTTTTAGCTGCTTCTACTTTCTCTGAGGCCACGATCTTCGCTTCACTAATAACATCTATCACCGAAAAGTTAAGCTCCAACACGTTGTCTAGGCGTTTATAATTATATGATTCTCCAAGAGCCTGAGCCATTTTATTTTTAATAGCTGTTTTTAATTTATTTTGTAAATTAAGATCCAACTGAAAATAAATAGCATAAGGCGCGATAAGATCAGAAATATCTTTGTCATATTTGTTTCCAGTTTTAATGCTAGTTTTCAATTCTTGAACTATTTCATTCTCGTGTTCATAAAGATCATTGCCTCGATACATCGTGTAAAATGCCACCGAAGAGGCACCAACAAACATACCAACTATGCCAGTGGTTGCAACACTTCCATATTTTTTTAGATCAGTCGAAGCCCATAGAGCTAATGCTCCAAATAAAGCAGGAACAAAACGCTGAGCATTTTCTAAATTATCCATTTCTGACTTTGCAGCCTCAGGACTATAGTTCGTACCAATTGCTTTTGGAATTTTACTTTCTAAGGCATAAGAAGTAACTAATAATGCAATCGTTGTGTTTGCAAGTTTTTCGCCTAGCTCTTGCTGAGTTTTTTGATAATCAGTTTCATTACCTTTGCTCACCAGAGTATTTTCAACTCTCTGAGGAGAGTTTATTAGTGTTTTAGAGTCATCAGGGGCTGCCCATGAATTCACACAAAATCCGGACACAAAAAGGTTTGCGGCTAAAATAATTTTTCCGTAAGTTTTAATTAATGTTTTCATCGTATACTCCTCATAAAATTTAATAAAGTTATTCATTTTAAAATCGTTAATAAATTAGTCACCTGTCGATCAATTAATGGAGGCCTCAATCCTTTTTTCAAGCTTCTTCATCTGAATCATTTTGATCCACTTTAGATGGTTCCAAGTTTAGCTACAGCAAGAACAATGCCAAGGATTTTGATTTTATTCTCACTTTGCCGTCCGCCATTCATCTTTAATTTAATAGGTTTAATGTTGTATTCCTCACTTGCTGAGATGGAAATATTTTTTTCATTAAGTGCTTCTCATCATTTGAATGAATACGTTGATCATAGCATTGATACTCTAGCAAATTATTGATTGATGTTTGCAAAGACACCAATAAAATTGGCGTCGTTTTAATAAAGCTCTTATGTTCTTTAAGAGTTTGATGAAAAAAAGCTAAACTATTAGCTCTACCCTTATATTCTTCATTGAGAGCAAGGTTGGTTAATTCTTTGTAAGCTAAACTTAAATTACTTTTATATTCTTCCACCAGATTACTAAACTCTTGAAGGGTTTCAAATGATAAAACATTTGATTGTAAAGAAAGGGAGTAAGCAAAATTAAGAGCTTGACTAAAACAAAAACTGTATCGAACGTTATCTTGATAGTTTATTACGGTGTTATAAAGATTGTGAATCCACTTTTCATCTACAAGATAGGCCACAAAAATAGTTGAGTCTTCGGATTTAGAATACGTCGTTCGTTTCCAGGAGTGCTTTTTGCCAGACCGAAGATAATCATTTTTGTTAGAGTTTTCAAAATAGTTTTCTTCAGACTCCTCAACGGTTAGCTGATACCGATCTTTGTTCTGAATATGCGATCCTAGTAACTCAGCTTGAAAATGTGTATCTAAAAAGTTTTCAATTTGCTCTCTTTGGCTTTGTATTTGATCAAATAACTGAGTCACCTTTTTGGGTGAGCTCGCATTGCCCCAGGCTGCTAGAGAAAAGATAAGAGCCCCCAACACAAGGGCTGTTCTTTTTATTATTTGATAACTTTGATTTTGGATAATCCTTCTAAAGTTATTCACAATGTAACTCCTTTTCAAATAAATTTAAGTACTTAAGTATATCTTCTGATGCATATAAATTACTACTGCGCTGCGCTATTTTCAATATATTTATTATTAATTTAGTACGATTTGATTTATAATTTATAAACTAAATAGATTTTATGGATGGTTTTTTTTATGGAGTTGCGAGTTTTTGAATTTAATAGCTATAAAACTTATCTTAAAAAACTAATCTCATCGGCCGAGAAAAAATACGGAATGACTTCTAAACTCGCAGAAGCAGCAAGCTGTCAGAGATCCTATTTGTCACAGGTACTTAATGGAAATGTTCATCTAACACCCGATCATGGTTACGGAATCTCGCAATTTCTAAAATTTAGTGAAATCGAGGCCGACTATTTTTTACTTTTATTAGAATACGATAGAGCTGCTACGAGTCTCTTCAAATCAAGGATTGAGGCAAAACTCAAAAAAATACGCACCGATCAACAAGATTTAAGTAAAAGAATTTCAGCTAAGGTGATTGATATTTACGACCCCATCACCCGCTACTATTCTAGCTGGGTCTGGATGGCTATTCACTTACTAACCAGCATTCCTCATTATCAAACCGCCAAGAGCATAGCGAGCCGCTTAGAAATTCCAGAGACTCTTGTTTTAATGACTCTCCAGGATTTAGAAAAAATGGAGTTTGTGGAAAAAAAAGATCATCAGCTATGGGTTTACAAAGGCAGCAACCTCCATCTTACGACTCAATCACCCTCAGTTATTTTACATCATAATAACTGGCGACAAAGAGCCCTACTCGATGCGGCCTTGTTTAGCAGTACTTCTATTCACTACACTTCTTTAGTCACACTCTCAAAACGCGATTTAGAGTTTATTAAAACTAAACTCCTCGACTGGATTGAACAATCAAGAAAAATTGTGGAGCCTTCTCAGTCAGAAGAGTTAGCCTGCATCAGTATTGATTATTTTAAAGTTTAATTTAGCTTTGAACTTTATCCTCTATCATTTTGGGAATTGGGCGATAAATTCGATTTAAAAAAAGCATTAGGTCTTGGATCCTTACCAGAAATATATCTTGAGGATTATGGATCAGATCTACTTGAGGAATATATCAATACTTATCTCCGTGAGGAAATTATGGTTGAAGCACTTGTTAGAAATATTGCAAGTTTTAGTCATTTTTTAAATTTGGCCGCTTCGATTTCATGGCAAGAACTTAATTATACAAAGCTAGCTTCTGATTCTGAAATTCCAAAGGAAACCTTAAGGCGCTATTTAGACATATTAAGTGAAACCTTAATTATAAAAAAAATTCCGGGTTATACTCATATTCATTCTTCTCGCAAGGCTGTTCAAAAAGAAAAGTTTCTTTTTTTTGATTTAGGAGTTCGGAACGGAATTTTGAAAATCCAAAAAAATAGAATGACTAACGATCAGTTTGGACCCTTGTTTGAACAATGGATTGTCTTACAAGTCATTATCTTTAATTCTTATTATAAAAAAAATTGGTCTTTATTCTATTATAGAGATGACAAGAAAACGGAAATAGACTTGATCATTGAAACAAGTAAAGGAATTTATGCCATTGAGATCAAATGGTCTGAAAAGTACCGATCTCAGTGGTTGGAGCCGCTCCAAGTTTTTCGCAGCCTCCATAAAAAGAAAGTGAACTTGATTATTGTCTATCGTGGTACTCATCAACTAGAAGAAGATGGAATCCGAGCGCTGCCATTTGAAAAGTTTTTAATGGAAATAAGCACTATTTTATAATGATTAATGAGTCAGTGTCGCGACACCGACTCATTGGATTTAAATAAAATATATTGAATCATCTGCACATCATTCTCGTCTGATAAAATTCGAGAACGAATAAGGGGTAACATTTGAAGATGTCCAAAATTGGTGGATTTGTATTTGGACATAGATTCTGGGGCCACACCAAAACGATCAAAAATCTTCACCTGCGAGTCATATCCAAAATAATCTTCAACTAAATAGGAATAATGAGATTGAAACTCAGCTTCTTCTAACCCCTCATTTGTTAACGGAAAAAATTCTTGAAGTATATATTCTGGATTAAACCTCTGATTGTCTGTACTGGGATAATACCTTTGATAACTCGTCACCCACGACTGATTTCCTTGAGTTAAGATACCAGGGGCCGCAGACTTACCTGCTCTTTTACTATTGGGTATTGGGTTACCTGAAATCTGATAAAGCTCAGAATAATTCACACCATTACAAATATAAATTTCTTCTGAAAGCAAAGCAGGAGTCTGACTGGCGTCTTTACATTTTAAATTTAGGGGTGCTAATGTTTTTAGATCATACACCCCAACACTTTCTCGATTTTTAATTTTCAAAAAATTTCCAACAAGGGAAAACTGATCTCCTTTAATCGTTTTTAAAAAACTAAAATCACCACTACCATCTTGTTTTTTCTGAAGCTGATAAATGTGTGCTTGATGTAATTGAGCTTCCTCTACGATCAATAGATTCAGATTCTTACTCATAAAAGCATCTGTTTTGTTCGGAAAGCTCAGTTCTTTAAAAAACTCTGAATTCTCTAGATAAAAAACTTTTCCTCTCCGTTGAAAAAGCCACCCTGAATTTGTTTTAGTGACTAAATTCAAATCAAAAATTTGATTCATTTTAAATGGTATCTTCACAAAATGACTGGCGTCTTTCTCAGCATCACTCATATAAACCCCTGTTGCAGTTTCAATAAAACTGAGGCGAGGATCTAACTGAGAATAATCAAATTTTTGATAAGAAATTTTTTGAATCGCTGCACCTTGAAGATCAACTTCATAAAAATCTTTATCTATAAAAGTCGAGAGAGTTTCTTTGTTTGGACTAGACCACCAAATTCGCGCCTGAAAAGGCTCACTTAAATGATCCACGGTAAAAGTAGAAAGAAGCTGTCGGGGCGTTTGATAAATTCGAATGATGATAGAATTATTTGATTTCTCATATGTAAAGTATTTATTCTGATAGTAATGAAGTTGACCCAGTTTTTCATTGAGAGGAAATTCAATTTTTGTATTATCAGAAGATTGATATAAATTTTGATTATAACTAAACCACTGACGATCATAGGTAAAAAAAGCTTTCACTCCAATGAAAGGTGAAGAGGTAGAAACAGAAGTTCCTTGATTTCCCCACCGCAAATCAGGATTGGAAGTTGGATTACTCACCCAAAGTGGTGTTTTTTCAAACCATTCAAGATAAGAGTGACCCTCAAAATTCTGGGCACTCAAAACATCACGGAGTTCTTGGCAATCAATCTCGCCCGACATTTGACATATTAAGTTGGCTCCAGACCATAGAGTTAATATCTTTTTATCTAATAAAAAAGAATGGTTATTTTTGATAAAATCAATTTGCTCGCGACAGGATTCTAATTGGCGGCACTCTTCTGATTTTTCAATCAGCGCTTTCCTCTGCGGCAGAATAGTTTTCATTGAATCCATCAGGCTAAATCCATATCCGGACTGAGGTGACAAACCCCATCTTTGTTCAATAGAGAGCCTTGGGTCTGCTTGAGATAGCTGATAAAGAACGGCAACCATGACTTGATCTAATGAATATAATTTATTTGCAATGGTAAATACTTTTACTTTTGATTGCTCAGCCATTAATTTAATCCATTTTTCATAGGACTCGGGATTTAAACTAAAAAGTAAATTAAAAGACGTGTTCATCGAATCATTTAATTGACGAAGTCGAGCATCACGACTTGGTGTGCTCCAATCTTCATCTCCCACTGACCCAGGCGAACAATCATTTTGCTGGCAGTATTGAAATCCTTGTTCCACCACCTGAATTCGATCACGGAGCCGATCATTAAGTTCTCCAAGCGAGTTTTCAATTATTTTTTCAAAACTAAAGTCTGGATTCAAACGTTTAAAAACATTTATAAAATGAGCCTTACTGGCCCCACTCTCTGAATCTAAATGAAATTGTTCTTCAGAATAATCAGGAATAGCTTCTGCGGGAATAATATCCCAAGCTTCATTTGTTTTTTTGGACCATCGAATTTTATAAAACCCATTTGTATACAAAACTGGGGTTTGAGTCTCTTGATAAAAACTAGGAATCAACTCACGCACTTTAGCTGGAACTGTTGAATAGAGAAGTGTGATTGGTAACAAATTGGGCTCATTGACTTTATGAACAAGCATTGTATGACCAGTCGTCGAAAAAAGTGCCAAATGATAGGCACCCGAAGTCAGTTTATTTGCATTGATGGCAATGGGATAACTTTCGCTCATTAAAGTGTGAGTGTAAGTGTTACGCAAAATATACTTTAATGCTTCTTTAAAACGTTTGTCTTTTTTCCAGTCAGGGTCTTGAGGGTATTTCAGCCACTCCTTTAAAACTGTTTCATTAGTAAATAATGGGCGACTACCACCCAAGCGATTGGCCATTGGTAGTTTATGAATGTAGGCAAAAATCCAACGCAAAGTATAGGCGACATCGGCACAATCCGTTGGTAAGTTAAGATCAATCATAAATTGAGCATTGAGGTTTTGATTAGCCCATTTTCCATACTCAACTTCCCAATCAGAACTCCATTCATTCGTTGCAAGCCAGAGGACTTCATCCGAATCGACTCCTTCTCGTGATGTCTGATTAATGGGATAAAGATGAGGTTCTAGAGAATCCTTATTGACCTCTATTTTAAGTTGATATTTTTTTATTAATTTTTGTAACCACTTTTGAGAAAAGGTCATCTCCTCGACGTCGAAAGATTTTTCGGAGAGTAAGTCTTGCATTCCATTATTCACAGAATGAAACAAACTAAAGACTCTTCTGCTCTCTTCAATATGAATATCTAAATAATAATTATGTTTAAATTTAGAATTATTAGAACTCTCTGATTTCCATTTTTCTAGATTTTGATTAGTATAGGAAAACGAAACGGCCCCAAACATCAAGTTGACTATTATCATAGCATAAAGCATCAGGAACTTCATTTTAATCTCCCTATAATGATGAAAGAGCAGTGATACACTGCTCTTATTTATTGTGAAGATTATAAGGAGATCGTCAACAGGAATAAATTAATTAGGAATAAAACTTGCGTTTTGTTTTGGCCATATTTCGGAGTGGGTTTTGTGGTTTAAGTCGCGCTCCCTTAGACAGGGCATAGGACTCCAATTGATCAACAATGTACTCGGATCCAATTGAGTCAGCGTATTTTAACAATCCACCACGGAATGCCGGAAAACCGGTTCCCATAATCATGGCGAGATCCACTTCGTGTGGAGTTTCAACTATGCGATCTTCAAGCAGTGCCGATGAGCACTCATTAATCATCATAAAAATCCCACGTTCAATGCACTCTTTAGTGGTTAAAGGATTCGTCGGAGTTTTGACGTTCAGCTCAGCGTAAACAGTTTGATCTACAGCTCCACGCTCACCTTTGCTATCGTAGCTGTAAAAACCTTTTCCATTTTTTCGACCCAAGCGTCCCGTTTTTTCAAGCACTTCCATACAAGGGGCCATTTCAATTCGAGGCCCTAAAGCTTTTTTAAATATTTTTAAAACTTTAATACAAACATCAAGGCCCACCTCATCCATCAATGCAAAGGGTCCCATGGGCATTCCAAACTCTTTTACATAAGCCGTATCAACAACTTCTATGGACATCCCTTCATTTAATAAAAACGCAGCCTCTGCCATATAAGGTAATAAAAGTCGATTCACCAAAAAGCCTGGTCCATCTTTAACAACCACAGGCATTTTTCCCATTTTTTTAGATAGTTCAAAAATAGTGGCAATCACTTCATCGCTAGTTTGCTCTCCGCGAATCACTTCAACTAAAGGCATTTTATGTACAGGATTAAAAAAGTGCATCCCAGCAAATTGGGCAGGATTAGGATGACCTTTACTCATCTCCGTCACACTTAGGCTTGAAGTATTGGTAGCAATAATTGCATCAGTACGCATATGCTTTGCTGTTTCTGCAATCACTTTCTTTTTGATTTCCATATCTTCAACAATAGCCTCAATGACTACATCCATTTGACCAAAGCCTGCAAAATCAAGCCCCCCAGTCACCAAATCCAACTTTTGTTGAAATTCAAATTTATTGATACTTTTACGCTTTAAAAGTTTAGCCCATAATTCATAGGCATGCTTAAATCCACGAGCCAAGGCATCGTTGTTAATATCTTTCATTCGAACATGAATACCTTTATCCGCAGCGACATAGGCAATGCCCCCGCCCATAGTACCTGCTCCCAAAATTCCTAAATGCTCAACGGGTTTTGCCGTAGCCATCGATGTATCGGGCAACCCCGTTTGCTTTTTAACCATTTCAGTCAGAAAAAATAAATGGATCAAATTACGGCTAATTTCAGTTGAAGCCAGATCACAAAATCCGTCGCACTCCACTCTTAAGGCTTCAGATCGATCAGCCATTCCAAACGTTTTGCTAATCACATCGACCGCACGCAAGGGAGCTGGATAATGACCATGAGTTGTGCTCATCACGGATTCACGGGCCTTACTAAATACAACGGGCCGACCTAAAAAACTCTCCAAAACTTTGCTCACCATATTTTTAGGGCTATAGGTTTTTCTTCTCTTGTGGGCACCACCAGAGATTATTTCTTGAGCCCACTTCATAGTTTCAACTTCTAAAATTCCGTGATGAACACACTTATCTACAAGTCCCATTTTAAGAGCTTTAGGGCCTGCAATAGTTTTACCTTGAAGAATAATTTCTAGTGCTGACTGCACTCCTACAACTCGAGGTAAACGCACGCAGCCGCCAAAACCAGGAATCAATCCCAATTTGGTTTCAGGCAAACCAATGCGAGTGGATGAATCATCTGTAGCAATACGATAATCACAAGCCAGAGCTAGTTCGCATCCTCCGCCCATACAAGCTCCATGGATCGAAGCAATCGAAGGCATCGGTAGGTCTTCAATCATATTGATGACAGCTTGTCCGGCACTCACCGCCTTCTCAAACTCTTCTCTTTTATTCATGGACTTGATTTCTTCAATATCAGCTCCAGCAATAAATATTTTTTGTTTAAGTGATCGAATCACTAATACTCTTGCTTTAGACGTTCGCACTTCTTCTAAAACTTCTTTGAGTCTCATCATGATTGGTGTATTGAGTTTATTTACTTTTTCTCCGATAAGATCCAAATCAATGAGAGCAATTTCACCTTGATAAGATAAACGAATACTTTCTTGAACACTCATAATTATGCCTCCCTCTCAAGAATCATTGCTCCACCCTGACCGCCACCAATGCATAAAGTAGCAAGACCAAATTGAACATTTCTGTGTTGCATCTCTCTCATGAGAGTTAATACTAAACGTGTGCCAGTAGCGCCCACAGGATGCCCCAAAGCAATGGCACCCCCATTGACGTTGACAATATCTGGAGAAACCGTACCAATTCGATTGGATTGACCTAAACGTTTTTGGGCAAACTGGTCACTATCAAATGCTTTCAAACAAGCTAAAACTTGAGCTGAAAAGGCTTCATTCAATTCAACGAGACCAATATCTTTCATTGTTAGCTTAGCTCGTTTTAATGCGAGTGGAGTTGCGAGCGCCGGCCCCAATCCCATGCGTTCTGGCTCCAATCCCGCAAAACCATAACTTCGAATACTAGCAATGGGTTTGTATCCCAATTCTTTTGCCTTACTACGACTCATCAATAATACAATTGCAGCCCCATCTGTTATAGGGCACGAATTTCCGGCGGTAATAGTTCCTGTCGCCTTATCAAAAAATGGTTTTAGTTTAGCTAAGGCCTCAAGGCTTTGCCCATCACGGGGGCCACTATCATCGCTAATCACCTCTGTAAATTGAGGTGGTAAAAATACAGGTGTGGTCTCTTCTTTAAAACGTCCCGACTTGATGGCCTTCACTGCTTTTTCATGACTCGATAAAGCAAATCGATCTTGCTCTTCTCTCGTTAGACCAAATTCTTTGGCCAAGATCTCTGCTGTTTGTCCCATATTAATCCCAACAAAAGGATCCGTAAGTCCTTTCATCACACCAATGATGGGTTTATAAGGAGTTTCGGCCATTGGAGACGTGGTCACCATATCCACAATTTGTTTCAAATCCGCTTTGAGCAGAGAACCCAGAATTGATAATCTTTGACCGGCTGTTTTTGCAGAACCTAGTTTTTCAAATAATTTTGTAAAAGCAGAACCTAACAAAAGTGGCATCTGAGACATGCTTTCTGTTCCTCCCGCTACAACAACATCCATGGTTCCAGATTTAATACGTTCGTAACCTGAAGAAATACTTTCCATGGCTGAAGCACAGTTTCTATGCACGGTATAAGCAGAGGTTGATAGTGGTAATCCAGCACCTAAAGCTACAACTCTTGAGATATTGACGGCGTCTACAGGGTTCCCAGCATTACCAATGATTACTTCTTCAACAAGTTTTACATCCAAGTTGGATTTTGCAATCAGTTCTTTCAGCGCAGTTTTGCCTAAATCAGCAGCGTGCACATTTTTTAAAGCACCACCTGCTTTGACAAAGGGTGTTCTCACCCCTTCAACAATTACAACATCTCTGTCCGACATAGTGTCTCCTATTTTTTATAGAGTCATAGACTCTTAACATTGCAAAGCGAACGCGCATACTAGCTAAAGTTATAACTTAAGTCATTTTGAATACATTGCATCAATCAAAAAGTTTACTCCAGCTATTTCATTTTTAAAATCAAACGAACTCATTACGACTTCTAGATATCTCCAGATGTTTAATGTTCGAACTCTTCTATTCATTTGAAAATATGAAAGACTAAATTATAATTTTTGATTCTAGTAATAGAGCTTCATTGTTGTGAGAATTCACAGACAATGCAAGGAGTTCTTTTATTGATCAGTAATCAATTTGCAAAAATAGATTACATGTGGTTATTTTGTATGTAAAAATAACCACATATATAACAGAATTCTTATACAAATCGACCTAAAGTATTCTATTATTAGACCCAAGGCAGACTGGAAAATCGACTTTAATCCAAAGTCTAAATTTAGTTATCAATTTGGCCAGTGAAATCGAATCGGCCCTATATGGGAACATACCGTCTTCAATCAATTCGTAAACTCTCAAAAAGCCTTTGATTCTGATTTGAAAATTTATAATTTTCGAACCAGGGGTGGCCTTAAGGTCGATTTTATATTAGGTTTAGATCGAGATAGAATTGCCATAGAATGTAAATCTGGAAATCAAGTTTCTTCTACAGACTATAGAAATCTATTAGCTCTTGAAAACTACTATCCAAAGATTAAAAAAATAGTCGTTTATAACGGCAAAGTTGAAAAAAAAGAAAATGGAGTTTGGATTTTACCTCTCCCCAAAACCTTAGAAGTGTTAGGTTTAATCTAACCATCAAATTAAATAACTTTAATCAACGAATTTTTAGTTCGTATAAATCTCACATTGAAATGTTTTAAATGAATGCGATATATTTCAAGTCATTGATACTCTACTATTTCAATATGAGATTCCACACCTGCCGATCAATTCAAAGATCAAAGTATTATCGGATTAGTTCTATCTATATAAGCATAATTAGTTATTTTATTTGAAGACCATTTTATGAGAAAAATTTCGGCGTTTTTAGAATTTTATTTTTTATGACAACTGTATAACAATTTTACATTCATTTTTTATAAATCGATGAATGACTTTAAATGAGTCACTCAAGAAAGTATTTGAAATAACAATGAAAAGTTGAACTTGTCGATTTTCGTTCACATCCATTATCTGGCATTCCACGTGCAATAGTTGAAATCAGAAATAATTCCATAACGGAATATTATAAACAAATAAAAGGAGAATATATATGAATTTAATTACTAAATTTGCACTGAGTGCAGTTGTATTAGCAGGCTCATTGAGTTTTGCAGAACAAAGAAAAGAAAAATTTGTTATCAATGTTTCAGCAGAGGGATCAGCAAGAGATCTAGCGCTTCCAATTTGTGGAAACAATGCAGTTGCTAAAACAGTTGCACACAGAAATGGAAACGTTTCAATTAGAGTTGAACACATCGATAGCTGTAGTAATTATTGGACAGCCTCAACTGGTGGCGGAAAATTAGAAGGATTTCAAAAAGACTTTTCTGGTGAGTTTTTACTTCCATCTAATCAAAGTTCTGATGTTGAAGTTAAAATTTACTTAGAATCAGGTAAAGCATTTGATGCTTACAAAAGAGGAGACAGAGAAGGTACTGTTGCTGTAATCACAGTGAAAAGACCACAAGCTCGTAATCATACTTCACGTCAATCAATCTATCTCGGTCAAAGACTTGATCTACCAAATTGTGATGGAACCATTGATTTTAAATCTTCAGATAACCACGGTAAAGTCCAATACAACCTAGTTGTAAGAGGAAATACCCGATGTACTGAGTTATCGATTCAAAATGATGATGGTTCAAGAACAATTAAATCTTACCCATTAAATCCTGGACAGATTTTATTTTTTACAATTTCACAAAGTCTAATTGCAGATGGTTTTAAAATTGATCTTGGAGCTTTTGGAAAATGGGCAGTTGGCGAAAGCAACCTTGTTAGATTTATGTTAAGCGGATCTAATGTAAAAGCTGACATTATCAACGCTCGATTTGTTGATTATGGTAGATTAGCTGAAGCTGATGCTTCAAACCCAGCATTAATGTTTATGCCATCTTTATCTATTGAAGAATAATATTGATATATTAAAAAAATCTCAGTTATAGCTGAGTCATCTTAGTTAAGGAATTAAAACTTATTCAATAACTTAGCTGATAGATCATAACGAAAGTCAGGGGCCCCTTAAAGGACCCCTGACTTTTTTTGGAGATACTCAAATGAAGGTTTTTTTTACATTGATAAAAATAAATACACTACTCTTTTTCTTTTTTTCTGTTTCATCAATGGCGGATATGACTAGAACCATCATTCCAGATTTTCCGTCACTATCAATGAATACTAGTACTTTAAATTTTCATGATCAAAATAAATTAGAAATCTTAGATAAAGAGATACGAAATTTATTAATAATTGCCTCTCATACTTTTAATTTAGATCCCAAAATAATCCAAGATATGTATTTATCACGGTGGTACAAAAGAAAAAATCGAATCGTTATCAGATATGATCAAATGATTTATGATGAAACTCTTGATAGCTCCAATACCGTGATTGGCAGCAACCTTATCGTCAATATTAGAAATAATAAAATTGACTATCTTGTATCGAGTTTACCCTACCCTGAAGATGAAAAAATACTAACCACTCCTAAAATTAATATTCCACTCAAATTAAGTTCCTACTTATCAATTGGAACAAAAGAAAAATTTCTGTATCATATTTATAATGGTTTTTCAAAACCCCTGACCAAATGGATGAAAGATAGGGTACATACAAACCAAAACCCTCAAATAAGCGGTACGTCTTTACCACGCTCTAAAAACGAAACAATTCGCATTTTTTTAAATAACACGACTTTATTTAATGATCTCTTGAAAAAACTAAATGAAAATAAATCGATCCAATTTCACGTTGGTGATAGAAATTTTCTTCAATTTACGTCACCTTTTGGTTCCACTAATAATCTGATTTTAAGTTTTGATGAAAAAAATAATCCTTTTTTTCAAATTAGAGATAATAATTCCAAACTCAGTGAAATTATAACCATGGGCCCAAAATCTCGAGATGAACGAGACGTTATGGTCATTAAAGAGACCACCCCATTTAAAGAGCCCATTGAAGAAGTAATTTACTCAAATACGTATTATGGTAAAGTTCAAAAAAATCTGGTTCAAATTGCCTATCAACTCATGAAGTATTTTGATTTAGATAGTTATGATAATAAAGGTTCTCCACTTGTAGCCATTGTAAATCATCCAGCTTTTGATATTATTGGATCAGCAAAATGGAATTCCATTGGTAATGAACTTTGGATTGGAAGACCTTCTAAGATTTTTAAAAATGTTGGAACATATATTGATATTATTGGCCATGAAATTTTTCATGGTGTTGAAATGTCTATCTCTCATTTAGATGCAACGGGAGAAACAGGCGCCCTTCGCGAACATTTGAGCGATGTGATGGGACTTGCTTTAAAACAACAAATCACTCCTTCAGATGAACCAATTTTAATTATTGGAGCTGATATTCTTACAGATGAAGGTCTTGATATTTACCAATCTAACAAGAATACTAAACTTATACCAACTGGACTTCGCGATTTACTACATCCCGAATTATCTTATTCTAATCAAGCCTTACATATGAAAGACTTACGAATCAAGTATGGCCCTGGAGTTAAATGCTTAAATGAACAAATGGATTTTTGCGGTATTCATGAACAAACATCCATACCAAATCAAATATTTGCGCGACTGACTCAATATCTAGTACAAGTAAGAGGTATAAAACCAATTGAAGCTTTTACTAATTCCGTTAATTTAGTCTTTGATACTTATGCATATAGATTTTCTGAAAATGCCATTTTTGCAGATTATAGAAGTCACCTGATCAATGAATGTTTTTATAAAAAGACAGATGGATTTTTTCTAAACTCGGATTGTCAGCAAATTGAGACTATAACTGAGTCATTAGGATTATAAATTAATAAAAAAATATCGAATAACCGATGCTGTAACATTTTTAATTAAGAATTCCCTAATGGTTGGATTTCATTGAAATAAAATACTGGCGAGGATGAAAAGATCTATAACTCTAATCTTGCTGAGTCATTGTTAAAATCTCAGAGCAAAAGGTAGTTAGGGGTATCACTCTGATATTCTTATCTGCTTGTCCATAATCACGACTCCCTTTGTGCACTTGATAGAAAAGTGGTATTTTTGTTCGCTGGCGAAAGTACTCTGCCCAGCGAGTGGGAGCCTTCTCTCCTGTTTTGCATTCAATAGCCATGATAGGCTTTCCATTTTGAAGAATGATAAAATCAATTTCTCTACCGTCAACATCGCGTAAAAAGCGGAGTTCCATTTTTTCGCCATTCACATCTTTCATGAAGTCACAGTATTTTAAAAGATGACAAGCCACCATGTTTTCCCAGCGTGCACCCTCATTTTCTACAAAAGACCAATTCCAAAAATAAAGCTTTTTTTCTTTTTTTACAGCTCTAATTTTGGGTGATCCAAATGGCATAATTCGATAAACAAGAAATACTCTCTCTAAAATTTGCACCCATCGCTCTACTGTATCAAATGAAACACCCAAGTCTTCTCTAAGACTATTGATAGATAAGGGACTCCCAACGCGACTAGGGAGTGTAGCACTTAAAATTTCCATAGCAGATAAATCTTTAATGTTTTCTAGATCATTAACATCTTCACGAACAATTTTTTCAATTATTTCATTTTGCCATCTTTTCAAAAATCTATGATTAGCCTTATAAAGTGGCTCAGGAAAGCCTCCAAAGAGTAGTAGCGCTTCCAGATCAGATTGAGAATTTCCAAATTCATTTAATGTAATAGGATGAAGTCGATAATAAAAATAGCGACCTAACATAGAGTCTCCACCCCTCTTGTAAAAATCAAGTTTTGCAGAGCCAGTCACAATAAGTTTTTTTTCAGGATAAAGTTTATCATAAAAAGCTTTAACTAAATTACGCCAACTTTTAAATTTATGAATTTCATCAAAAATAACCATGGCGTTAGGACCAAATTGAAATTGACGCATTCTTTCACGATCAGCTAAGGAGTCCCAATTTAAATAGTTTTCGTGGGATTTTTTGGGAGGAGCTAAGAATTGCAAAGCTAAAGTTGTTTTACCTACTTGCCTTGGGCCTCCGATCAATACTACTTTTTCAATCACATCCTCTTTAATATAAGGAGTTAGGTATCGTTCATAGGACATTAAATTCTCCTCTTCATAGTAATTTTAACACACGAGTAAATTCATGTCCATATGAATTTACTCGTGATTAAATTCATGTCCATATGAATTTACTCGTATCGCATTTAGCAATGTGGATAATAACCATAATATGGTGAAACCACTCCAATTCACTATGTCGATGGGTACAAGGGGTATCAGTACAAATCCGTTAGAAACTAAGAGTCCGATAAACGAGTTCGGAGCGGAGTGGATTGGCCCTGGAATAAAGGACACGCACTTAATGTCACCATAAAAGCAAATTGCCGGGTCCAAAAATTTTTGAGACGACCAGACCAAAAAACCTGATTTTAACTTATGTGCACTGAATTTGAATTAGCGAATCAAATATAATAAAATACAAAAGTACTGACAAACACTCCCGCCCAGCACAAACAAATGCCAAACTCCATGAAAGTGTCTGATCTTATTATCAAAGAGAAAAAAGACGATCCCTCCGGTATAAAGAAGTCCACCCAAGGTCAGCCAAACTAGCGCGCCAAAAGGCAAAGCCATAGCCAAAGGTTTCAAGGCAAAAACAATCATCCACCCCATCAGCACATAAATAATTAATGAAGGAGTGCGTGTGTGCTTAGCAAGTGTTAACTCATATAAGATTCCAATTAAAGCAAGGGCCCAATTGATAATGAGGAGCGACCAACCCCAAGGTCCTCTTAAGGTAATTAAGCAAAAAGGAGTGTAGGTTCCTGCGATAAGCAAGTAAATAGCGATATGATCGAGTTTCTGAAAAATAAGTTTAGGACGCCCCTGAAGTGAATGATAAAGGGTGGATACCGTGTAAAGTAAAACCATGGCAGCACCATAAATACTGGTACCAACGATTTTCCAAAAATCACCAAAGATACTAGCCTGCGTAATAAGCACTGAGGCCCCAACAATTGAAACTGCTGCACCGACAAGATGGGTAATACTGTTGAGTCGTTCGCCGTGATAAATAAATCCTCCCCGATCAATAAGGACTAGCAATGCTTTTCTTCCGATACAAACACTTTTTAGACTAGCATAGTGAAAAAATAAAAGCGAGAAAGCAATTCCCAAATTGAAGCACTGCAAGTTAATTTAGACTCATTTGAACAAAAGTCTAGAACCTAACTCATAAATATATTCTACTCCAATCTGATTCTAAGCAATGATAAATCATAAAATGAAAACAAATTGTTACAAATTAGTAGGGTATTTCATGACTAAAAAAATCTTCATCTTTACGGCATCACTAGGTTTATCTTTGGTCCTATTATTAATCATACTTCAATTTAAAAAAGAAAAACCGACCATTCATCCTAAAATAGGGCCCATCGTTGAATCTATTTATGGTCTAGGGACAGTTCAGTCTGAAAATATTTATACCCTTAAGTTGGGCGTTACGACCATGGTAAAAAAACTTTTTGTCAGTGAAGGAGATAAAGTTCAAAAAGGACAACGTTTACTCGCTTTTGATGAAGAGGGAATTCAAAATCAATATGCACCCTTTGCCGCCTCTGTAACTCAGATCAATTACTACGCAGGAGAAAGTGTCGCTCCCCAATCACCTATTTTAACATTAATGGATTTAGATCATCGCTATGTTATTGTAAGCTTGGATCAAGAAGGGGCCTTGAGAGTACGACCAAAACAAAAAGCTTTTTTAAGTTTTGAAAGTCTTGACCAAACTTCTATTGAAGGAACTGTGAAGGCTATTTTTCCAAAGCAAGGTCAAATGACGGCTTACATTGAGTCACCCGTTCTCCCTCCCGAAGTATTACCTGGAATGACTGCCGATGTTGCCATTGTTGTAAACGAAAAAAACCACGCAATCTTGCTCCCGCTCAAATACATTCATCAAGGAAAAATCAATCTCAAAGTTGATGGGAAATTTAAATCAACACCCATTAAATTGGGAATTGTCGATGCCGAGTGGGGAGAAATTCTCTCGCCTGATCTAACTGAATCAAATCTTATCGAAGCACCAGGTGAATAAGTATGCTGTTTCTCGCCTGGAATCATCTCACAAGTAAAGTAAAACAAACCCTCCTCACCCTTATGGGCATTACTCTTGGAACTGCAGCTTATATTACTATTTCAGGAATGATGATGGGATTTCAAGTCTTCATCTTAGAACAACTTGTTAATAATGATGCACATATTCGGATTTCAGCACGTGAAGACTTTATCACTAAAGAAAATGTTGAGAAATCTATCTTTCCTAATATGGCTCATGTCTTTTGGCTCTCGCCACCAGGTGGATTAAGAGAGAATGCAAAAGTTGATAAACCACAAGTTTGGTTTCAAAGACTGAGAAATGATTCTCGCGTTTCTGCTTTTTCTCCTCAACTCATTGTACAATCTTTGGTTCGCAAGGGGGGAGCTTCTTTAGCCGGTCGCCTCATTGGCGTAGAACCAAATAAACAAGTTTTAGTTACAAATATCCAGAACTATATGCTCAAAGGAAAATTAAGCGACCTTGCAACGGGTGGAAATAAAATTATTGTCGGCGAGGGAATTTTAAGACTATTAGGAGCCAAAATCAACGATACCATTTTGATTGCAACTCCAAAAGGCTTACCCTTTCCTTTTAAAATCGTGGGTTTTTTTCGCCTAGGAGTTAAATCTCTCGATGAATCCACCCTCTTTGCTTTTCTCACTGATGTGCAAACCGTGAATCAAACTCCAAGTCAGATCTCAGATATTGCACTTCGCATCACTGATTTTTCCAAAGCGAAAGAAATCGCTGAAACGTGGTCAGACTTCAGTCATGAGAAAATTCAGAGTTGGGATCAAATCAATGAAGGAACTCTTTCCGTTTTTAAAACTCAAGACATTGTCAGAAATGCCATGACTATTTCAATATTAATTGTTGCCGGATTTGGAATCTATAATATTTTAACCATGGCCGTGAATCAGAAACGAAGAGAGATTGCCATATTGCGCTCCATGGGATATGAGCCCAAAGATATTATTAATCTTTTTCTGATCCAAGGAATTATTTTAGGTTTCACTGGTAGCTTTGCTGGAATTGGTTTTGGTTACATATTTTGTCGCATCATGGAGCAAATTCCTGTTTCGAGTCAACGCATGCTCGGAGGAGGGACCATGCTCGTCTCCTTTGACCCTATGATTTATCTCAAAGCTTTTATCTTAGGATTTTCGGCATCTCTTATCGCAAGCTATCTCCCTGCACGATCGGCTGGGAAACTCGAACCTATTCAAATAATTCGAAGTGAGGCATCCTAATATGAGTATCATTCTCAAAGGTGTGCATCAAACATTGGGAGATCCCCCTAATCATATTTTAAAAAATATCAATCTTGAAATTAAAAATGGTGAATTTATTGCGCTGACAGGACGATCCGGCTCTGGCAAAAGCACTTTGCTTTATATTATGAGCTCACTCGATAAAGCTTCGAAAGGTGAGATTTCTATTGATGGTAATAACTTGGATCAACTATCCAAAGAACAACTTCATCGTTTTCGTAACGAAAATATGGGTTTTGTCTTTCAGTTTCATTATTTGCTACCTGAACTTACGGCTCTCGATAATATTTTGATGCCAGCACGTAAATACCATTCGGTGAGCGAATTTCGAAATTCCGCACTCGAACTCTTAGAGACATTTGGACTTATAAATCATGCCCATCGACTGCCAAGGCATCTCTCAGGAGGTGAACAACAGCGCGTAGCTATTGCTCGCTCACTTATTATGCAACCCAAATATCTTTTTGCCGATGAACCCACAGGAAATCTCGACAGTCAGAATGGACAAATAGTAATGGATATTTTTCGATCAATAAATCAAAATAATAAAACAACCATTGTTTATGTAACCCACGACCCTGGATTTGCTGCTTTAGCTCAAAGGCAAATTCAGCTCAAAGATGGAGAAATCATGGGAGGACTTTCATAATGCGCAAAGCACGAGCTTCTTCTTTAAAAGGTCAAAATAGATCTCGTACCAAATCTTCAATTAAACATGGTAATGAAGTTTCAAAACCACAGTTGTCTTCGCGACCTCCATCGACTCTACGGACTTCATCAACTCATTCTCAACTGCGGCAGCAATCACAAAGACCACTGCACTCCCCTGCATACCAGAATTTAATATATAAGCCCAATTTTATCAGTCCCTCACAAAAATTAGAACTCATAAAGTGGCTGTCGACGCTCCATCCGATTTGGGAAACTCGTTACTCAAAGAGCAGGCCTCCTCCCACTGGCACGGATCAACGTCGCCTCTTGCGTCCAGTCTATTGGTTAGGTAATTGGCAGTTCGCTTGCCTTAATTACTTTCATCCACCTAAAAATATTTACAACTGCTGTGTTCAAGCAGAGCCATTCCCCCCTTTACTTCAATCTTTAGCCGATAGTATTGAGCAAGAAGTTCATACTTTTTTTCAACCACGAGATATTCCAACTGATTGGCATTTCAATACCTGCCTCATCAATTTTTATGGACACTCTATCGATAAAACTAATAAAAAAACAGATACTGCTCGGGTGGGAGAGCATAAGGATTTTGAACCAGGTCCTGTAGGATCTGTTTCATTTGGCGAGCGAGCCTTATTTCAATTTGTCGACAGTCACTTACGTGATGCTAAAAGTAATGTGATACTTCAACAATGGCTTGATGATTCGAGTTTACAAGTCTTTGGAGGTGATCGCTTTAAAAGAAAACTCTTCCATCGCGTACAACGAGTTGAACACAAAACAGGACTTTCTTTGGGACCTCATATTTCTGGATTTGAATCAAGACGAATCAATTTTACTTTCCGGTATGTACCAAAAGAGTATATTATACCCTTTGCAAAACTCCCACTGCCACTTCAAGAGGATCTTCGACCCTACATAGAAGAATTAAGTCATTTTTCACATTTTTTTAATGAAGTTTTCATGAATCTTGAACCTGGCAGTTGACAGAAATCAGTTTAACTCTTGAAATGGTTATTCGTGAAATTAATCACAAAGGAGAATTCAATGAAACTACTAGTAGTATCTTTATTTATTTCTGCGGCTGCAATGGCGGCTGACACCAAAGCACCTGCAACCGGTGATACAAAAGCCAATACTCCCACTCAAGTGTGTGAAGCTCTTGCAAAAGCAGCTATGGATAATAACTTTAAAGCGTTTACCGATTTGGCTGCCATGCCTATGATGGGTCATGATGGAAAGGGTTGCCATATGGACGGTAAAGAGTGCACCGATAAAAATTGCCCTAATCATAAAAAAGGAAAGGGAAAAGGTAAGGGAACAGAGGACATGCAAGGAAGTTGTGAAATGCATGGCATGATGGGGATGCATGGTATGAATATGGAAGAAGGTTTTAAAAACATGCACGAGAAAGAAATGGCACGTTTAAAAAATATTAACTGTAAAGGCGAAAAAATTGCTGGTGATCACGCTTGGGTTGAAGCGACGAGCGAAAATGAATCCCGCTTAGTTCCTTTTAAAATGGTTGATGGCAAATGGAAGTTCGACATGAGAACCTATCATTCGTTCTACCATCCATCTCAAGAATCTATGATGATGAAAAAATAACGAGCGAATTCTATTACAAAAGAGAAAATCGTTTACGTTCCATAACTCTCTGGGTAGACATACCCAGAGTGCGCCTGTACTCTGGGGAGGGTGGTAGATTCACTTTTTGAACGATACAAACAAAAGTTCTACTAAAGGTTGCGTTTGTGATTTTCGCAGCTGCCGGAAGCGAAGGATCATAATTTGCGGCACTTCTTTGTGAGCGCACTCTCACATTAAAAAAATCTCCAGAATCTGATTTTAAAGTAAAATTGGCACTGGTAACGCTCGGATTACTCGACAAAGTCGGTATTAATCTATTACTCCCTATCGAGACTCCCATTCCACTATAAGATTGACTCCAACCTAAGGCACCGAGATCACAAACATGATAATTGGAATTAGAAGCATAATCTGAATAGCCAATATGAACTGTGCTGCCTTGCCCTCGTATGTAATAGAGTTGTGGATCTCCAGAATCTTCACCTATCACCTCAATATCATCTGCACCGATAAGATTATCTCTTCGATATTGAGGAAATACTGGAACACCTGCAATGGTACCATTTTCATTCACTTGGTTACTTGTTGGAAATGGAATAGTCAAATCGACGACCATCCCATTATAATTTATAAATCCAAATATACGATCACGATAACTAGCTAATCCATTAATGCCACCAACAAGATCAAGTGGAGCACAGGCACCTCCGCGCAAAGTATTAAATTCCATCCAAGCACCTGTTAAACATTGATTTTGTGGATTTTGCAGTTCTTGACTAATGCGCCCATTAGAACTTTCTACATGCAACATGTAGTCTTGAGTTTTAAGATAAAGACTCACCTTACGAGTATAAACTTGAACCCCATCTTTTAAAAGTATGGCATTCATTATAATCCAAGATTTTTGAGGGATAATTCCATCCAAATAAAATTCCACGGCATAGGGAGCAACCAAGGGAATTCTGACTACAGCATTTTGTGCAGGAGCTTGTACGGAATTTTGATTAATCATCCATCTTCCTAAATACTGAAACAAATTTCTCTCTGCCGGATCAAGCAGAACTAAATCACTTGGTTCAAAAACTGGAATTGATCCTATTGATGCACATTGATGGCCGATCAATAAGGCATCAAGAAATGAAACCGACGGATCGCAATTATGAATAAACTCCATATATTTAGATTCAGCTAAATCGAGAGCTGGCAAAAATGTTTCAAGGGCAGAACTCATATAAATAGCAACGGAATCTTCTTCTAAATTAATTTGACTATTTTTTTTTGAATTATCAATTACTCTAAAAATGACAGCTCCAATAATAGCAGCAATAGCCACAAGAAACAAAGAATAAACTATGGCGAATCCATCAGCATTATGCCAAATTAAATGCTTCTTATTTTTTTTATTAACATTATCTTTTACATATTTATTTTGATTACTTAAATAATCCTTAGAAATTACTTGAAAAGTACAAAGGTCTTTGATGTTTTTGTTTTTACCTCTCTGCGAGAATTTTGATCGACAACTCACTCGCTCAAGTTCAACTCCTCGAAGAAGAAGTTTTTCATGCAACTTCTTAGCTTTAAAAACTTTCAAGGTAGTACCTCCGGATAATAGTTTTATTTCCAGAATTATCTTCTATTTGAAACTCCAACTTATCTAAATAATTTTGCTTTAAATAAGAAAAAGTAGTGCTTTCAAGAGCGACACTCTGCTCAGAGATCGAACCAAAAAATCGATCTGGTGAAGATGTATTTAAATTTTTACAAGTCCCATCAGTGCAATCTCCTGATTTTCCAATGGAATACCGATTAGAAATAGCATTACCACCTAATTCTTGTTTAAAATATTCAAAGATGTCTACTTTTCCCACTTTATCCATAAAAAGACTTTCCGTATTAGTGCAATTATTAGGAAAAAGCTCATCGCAAAAACGAACACCCCAGTGATTTGCAAGAGTTGGATTTCTACCGATTGACATCATTCGTGCTTGAGTCAATTTAACAGGGAACTCACCCATCGACGCAAGAACCAAAGCATCAGGTGGAGTCGAAGATCCTGTATTTGATAAAAGGTAAGGCTTCACAGAAACCTCCACCAATTTCGTTCGATCTCTAACCATCGAAAGACATGTGGGATTTGCAGCAAAACGAGGTTCACCATACAATCCTGTTCCAGCATTAAACAAAGGATTAAAAGCTGCCGGGGCACTCGTAGCAATGAAAAGTGCCCCATTGGGGTCATCCATTACTAATACAATGGCGTTTGGAACAATTTTAATTTTCCCACCAACCAAAGTATTAATGGGAGCAACATTAAAACCATCTATGGCTAAAGTACCAGCCCCTAAGTTATCATATCCTAAATCAACAATGATTTTATCGGCGCTGAGTGCACAAATGGCAGTTACAAATGGACTTTTGTTTATATTTACATTCGCAAATAAAAATGCCGTATCATTGGGACATGAACTTGTTAAATCGGCACACTTATTAGGAAAGGGCATTACGGCTTTTCCTAATCCACTGGCGTTCACACCACTACTTAAGGATGATCCTGTAAATCCGCTAATAGTTAAATGACGACGCAAACCATTTCTTTGTAAACGAGTAAAAAGCACTGATATATCGACTGACTGTTCAAGTGATTCAATTGAAGAAAAAGATTTTCCTGAGAACTCCGATAACATCGTTGCCGAAATATATGAAAATAAAGTTAACAGTCCCATTGCCACAAGCACTTCAGTAAGAGAAAAACCTTTCTCATTCTTCATCGAACACCCCGTCGAAAAAAGACAGTTCGTGATTGCGCCCCAGCAACAGTCGGTTCAAGCCAGTGATAAGATAATTGAACTTCAATTAATGTGCTATCTATTAGATATCGACACGTATTAAGATGCAAACAACTAATTGTCGCACTAGATGTTGCGCCAGAATTTTGCATCGTCGTAACATTGATTGTAGCATCAAAATATTGTAATAAAGGATTTACAAATGGGCCGAATGGAGTGAGTACCGCCAATTGGCCACCTGAATCAATACAGGGGTCTGTGACTGAGGTACCTAAGACACCTTTAGCCTGACACATTAATTCAATCTCATTAAAAGTAGAATTATAGAGTTTAGAAACCAAATTATTGGCCATTTGAAATGATTCCGTCTTTTTTTCAATCCCTCCACGAACTAAAGATCCCATTGTAGATAAATAAGCAAATAATACTAAGACTCCAATTGTAATCGACAACCCAACCAAAACTTCAACTAAGGAGTATCCTAAATTTTTAGGATTTATTTGCATTTAAAATCTCTCCCCTTTACTTTCTCAATCCACTGAAATGACGAAATGGTTATTTTTTTCTATCATCGTCGTCAAGGAGGAGGAGGAGGAGGTGGCGGCGGACAACAGACAGGAGGTGTCCAACCCGTACAACATGAACCACAGGTGGGATTAAAATAACTACATTTTGCAAAAACTGGCCGTTCAAATGTATTAATAAAGGTTAAAACTGAATCTTCTAAATTGGCGTGATACACTCCATACATAATTCCCACATCACAAATTGTTTCTCCACCTTGAACATCATAATTGCCACTTCCATCTGGCTTGGAGCAAGAGCTAATATCGGGATCACTATATTTATGAATAACCTTAAGGGCCTTCCCAGATGGATCAACGCCAATTTGATCTAAATTGACCATTTTTACATTTGATACACCAGGATAGGAACTTAATACTGGGGGATTCAAATTAAAACCTTCAGTCGTTGGCACAGGAGTGAACCGTTCTGCACACCAACCATCAGCACTAATACAACGCGCTGGTGAACAGACTCCATAAGAGCATGAAGCTGGTGGTGCTGATCGGCACGATACATCACTAGCTCTATTATACCTTCTCGATGCTACACCACTGCCAGAGGAGGAAGAGTTATAACAATCTGGAGGTGGAGTTCTTCCTCCCATATAACTAGCGGCAGTTAAATCGGACAAATATAATAATATCAAAAAAAATATAAACTTAATGGATTTATTTTTATTCATAATATTTATCTCTTTCTCAAATATTTAAATTAGATCAATTTTAAATTTTCATTAAAAAGGACGACCACCATTAAGCTGAACATGAACTGCATCCATTTTATCTTTAGATCCATGACTTCGTCCAGGCACTGCTGCCATAAAAGCTTGAATGGCACCACGATCTTCAGCTATTGTTAGATTCACTTTAACTGTTGAGTACATTGATTGACAGGCATAACCTGGTTTAGAATTGAAATAAGTAAAAGGTAATCCAGAGAGTGTACCAGCACAATTAGGAGATCCTGAATCACAATATAATGTAAATCCAACCTGTGTATTTGAATTGGCCGGAATTGTCACACTTGTCGTAGCACTTGGGCGAACAATCACTGGGATAGCAGGATATGGTGTCCCTGCCCCATAGGCAGGAGAACTGACACTGTAACCCATATCTGTCGTTTGAAAATTAACAGTCACAGTTTGAGAAATATTGGATACATTTAGTAGCTGTAAATAGTAATTGGTTGTCATACCACGAACGCCAGTCCCAATAACACCACCACCATCAACATCCGCCGAAACACAATTAATAACCGTTAGACAGCCAGATGTGGCACCTGCAGGGTTAGAACATACATTATCTCCTGCTGTAATATAGGTTCCAACTGGAGTTCCGACAAAAACTCTGGAACCAAAGAGTTTTTGAGGCATTAAAATTAAATTAAATAAGATATAAATTAAATATATTGGACTTTTCAATGAATGCCCCCAATTTGACTAAATTTCTATTATTATTAATAGAAGTTTAACATAAGGCTAAATAATTTTCATTTAAATAAAATTATTGTATTATTTTGATACATAAAATTGTTTTTTTATGAATTCATTTTACATTTTTTTAGTTTCGTGAGTATTTTCAATCAATTCAGTAGACTTATTTTTAATCAATGAAGAATTCTGAGAAGGAGGTATAAACTTCAAAACATGTGAATGACTTTTAGTCGAAAACTATGTTATTAATACAGTAATTTATAATTATTAGAAAACTTGAGGGCTCAATGAGATTGATGTTCTGACGCATATATAAAGTAGGAAGCTGCTTGCCTAGCTTTCTTGGTCACTTTTTATTGGAGACAATAATTCAATATTGTGTTGTTGAACCCTCATAATTAAGGCTTCAAAATGATTTATCGCCTCTAAATTACCAATTGATCTGTAGTATTCTAACCTTTCCTTAGCAATAGTGATATTTTTTAAATTTCTATTATATGTTTCCAAGTTTATATCATCGATCATTTTTTCAATCATTTTTTCAGGATGTAGATAATACTCAATTTCATCTCCTAAAATAAAAATAGCTATGGAAGCATGAAACAGAGCGCGAAAGATATAGTTATAATAATAATTATATCTATATCTTTTTGCTATGGTATTATAAAATTGAGAATCGCTTTCTCCCTTTTCGAGCAGTATCAGAATATCACGATCAGTTAGTTTAGATATTTTGAAGAACTCTATTTTTGGTATATGAATAATTGGCAAGCCAGAACTGTTTAGTGAGACCATGGAATAGGTTGCATTAAGCAAAGAAGAAAAAATGATATTAATCATATTAGCGTTATTTGTTATTTTAAATTTTAAATCAGATTTAACTTCGATACCTAGTAACCTCGCAGCATTATTAAGATTTCTTTTCTCAATTTCAATCATTAAGTCCTTCAAAAATTTTGATTCAACATTGAATTTCATTTTAAAATCATTAATTTTCTTTGAAATATAACTATCTCCCTCTAATTCGGGAATTGATTTCATTGCTATCTCGATTGCCTGATTGAAAATCTCAGTTTTACTGATTGCTTTTTTACTATTAAAATAATGCTTATACGAGGAAATTGTAAAAAGATCTTTGCACTGATTGCTCAGTGCAAATGTTGGAATAAGTATAATAAATACAAATGTTGATCTAAATATTTTAAAAAATAAATTTGCAAAACACATTTACATCAACCTGATTGGTTAAAATTTTCTATCAGCGTCTCTTTCCGCTTCAAGTGATTGAATAACATTTAATAATGCTGAATGTAATTCACTAATTTTTTGTTTTAGAAAATCGGATTTTTCATTGTTAGTATAAACATCGAATGCAACCTTGCCCAACAAAGCAACGCCAGCTATTAAACCATAAGAAAATTTGCCTTTTTTTGTTTCAATAATAACGAAGGGCAAAGCTAATAAAACGGCAGTAGTTCCAGTTAAAAACATATCGTTAGTTATCTCTTTTGTAAGATTTTTATTTATATCTATATTAACCTTATCAAGCGACGACAATAAAGATCTATAAAAATCTATTTTATTATCAATATTCATATTAGTTAATAAAGATTCATATTCGTGAATCTTTGAATCTATATAAGCTTCATCGATACTCTTATTTTGTATTTTTGCTTTTATTTCTTTTTCAAAATTTTCTTTACTCAAATAGACATTTGCAAAAGCAGTATTAAAATTTAATATTGCAAGACAAAAAATAATAAAAAGTTTTCTCATAAATAGCACTCCTTTAAAAAAGTTCCATTTTTATCTAGTGCAAAAAATATGCCTATTTAATTAATTAAAGATGTTAGTTGAACCTAACTATAAATACTTATTTATCTTTATGTATAATTTGATGATAATAATAGTCCTTTATGGATTCAATTATAGCCGATATAGGATTACAACATTCTAAACAATTCTTAGAGATCGTATGATTAAATCATTGAATCTATTTTCGAATCCGATGTAAATAGTTTGGAAGCACATTGGCCAAAAAAAGACACATCATCGAATATTTTTGATTCTTTATGATTTCATGTGGAATACAAAAGTTATAGCCACTCAGAAAAAGAAAACATCAAATACGATTCTTCGCTCTATACCAGAACCCATGAGTCTCGTTTGTGCGAAATTGATTGTGCGTTCGACAATAAACGCGCAGCGTTTTTTCATCGTTACCACCGCTCTAGCCAAAAATAAGGATAAATAATTTTCATTTAAATAATTATAGTATTATATTCATATATAAAATTGTTTTTTTATGAATTCATTTTATATTTTTTTAGATTCGTGAATATTTTTCTTATCCAATTGACTCAATATGAGTCAATGAAGATTTCTGTTTTATAGCTCTCAGATTTCTTCATCGATTTGTGCGATATCATTGGATTCAAATCGTTCTGCCAGATCGACATCCTCGTCGTCTTTGTCGTCGTTCTCACTCCGATCTGCAGACGAAGTTTGATTTGAATCCCAGTTTTGAAGGGCTAGCTCTAACTCATTAGACTCATCTATTTTTTCGGTGACATCATCATTCAAACTAGACTCAACAGATGAACTAGAAAGATCTGTAGAACTCAATTCTGTTGTCACGACTGACACTGTTTGAGATTGAAGAAGCTGTTGTTCTTCGTATTTTTTTAGCCAATTCCGATCACGAGTAGAAACCTCTTCACCTACAGCTATGGCATCTTGGAGATTACGTGCTTTCTCAGCCTCTTTTTCTTGCTTTTGACGAAGTTTTTCTTTTTCAAAAAACTCAGAGCTCGTGTCAATTTTTTCAAGTTGGTCTGAGATCTTCAATAACTCTTCTTCTCCCTCAGAATAACTCTGACCAATTTTTTCTGTTAATCCTTCAGTGATATCGGCTAATTTAGGCTTTTCTTCTTCATCACCGATACCATCAGGAAGCAATTCATCTATTTGCGATAGCGTTGGAAGCTCTTTGAGATTTCTGAGACCGAAAATTTCTAAAAATTTTCGAGTGGTTGCATACTGCATGGGCTTTCCAGGAAGATCACTTTTTCCCGCAAATAAGACGAGATTTTTTTCCATCAAAGCACGTAATAAATGTCCTGACTCCACTCCTCTGATTTCGTCAATTTCAGCCTTAACTAAAGGTTGTTTGTAAGCTGTGATGGCTAAAACTTCAAGGGCTGGTCCTGAAAGCTTGAACGATTTTGCTTTAAATGAACGCCTGAGGAATTCCATATTATCCACTTTAGTCCGAAGTTGAAAACCACTTCCAACTTCTTCTAGAGTGACGCCACGACGTCCTCCCGCATACTCAATTTGTAAGGTTTCAAGTGCCTTTTTAATACGAGCATTGGTCACATTCGTACCTTTAAAAATCTGCTTCAAGGTTGGAACAGAAACGGGTCTATCCGTTGCAAACAAAACACTTTCAATGATCGATTCCAAGTGTGTCTCTTCAATGAATTCAAGTTCTTCTATCGAAGCTGAATCAAAGCCTTCTAATTCTGTTCCTGCTATTAGATCTTCATTCGATTCCGTTGTTGACTCCAAAAACTCTTCGACTCCATCGAAACGATTTTCTGAGGTATTAAAAAGTTCATCAATATTATTCAATCTATCTTCGGATTCGAATAATGTTTCTTTATCAGTTGCAATTAAGTCATCGGAGTTTTTTATTTCATTGAACTCATCATTTTTCGGACTTGATTCTTCACTTGAAGCTGACAACAAAGAATTTGATTTTGCAGTTTTATCACATAATTCTGTTGATAATGGATTGGCATTCAATGACGCAAGATTGGGATCTAATAGTTCAACATTCGCATCAATAGGATTCTCTATAAAATCGAGTTCATTTTGATTGAATAAAACGGATTCAAGACTCTTAGTTAAAACTTCAGTCTCTTCTACAGATATTTTATCAAAATCTTCTACTGCAGACTTAAGTCCATCAATCTCTTCCTCTTCAAATAGTGGTGCACGCTCAGCACCTGATGCCATTTGGTCAGAAGTATTAAAATCCATCAGACTCGATTTCGCCGCATCAATCAAATTAGAAAGATCCGCTGTTACAGCTCCTGCGTCCTCGGTGAATGAATCTGATTTTTTAGATGACTTCTTTTTTGCCATAGATTAAACCTTTCCTTCTGAAAAATCGGAATCAAGTATTGTATCCGCATCCTCGGTATTTGCAGATGATTTCAAATCACTAACTGGAACTGATAAGTCTGCTAAGAGCTCTGTATCAACTAAATCAAAAGTCTTTGATAAACTAAACTCAACATTCATTTCAGAGGGAGTGCCATCGAGAGCGGCTTCGGCAGCAAGAATTTCTTCGTCCGAAGCCATTTCCTCCGCGCCCAATGAAAGAGTGTCTTCTCCCAAATCAGCTAACTCTAATTCTTCAGACAAAGGGGTCTGATTTTGTGCTTCTTGTTCCGCCTTTTGGATCAAGCGCTCTGCTGCGGCAGCGGCCTCTTCGGATTTGAGACCATCAAACTCTTCCACTCGCGAAATCACATCGGCTGCGATGTCTTTTTTTGTGTCAATATATATATCACCATAGGTCTCACTCTGATAAAGAGCGACAAAACCCATTTTGCCCAATTCAAGCAAAGATAAAAAAGTAATGAGTATTTGCCTTGTACGGTCTTCCGTAGCCGTTAATAATTCTCGAAAAATCACGCGATGACCAGGAATCAGTCGATCTCTCATCTCCATAATTCTCTGAGAAATCGATTGCGCTTTTTGAGAGACTCGATGGATTTTTCGTTGAAAGGATTTTAAGGCTTTTCGATAAGAGGCGATCAAAGAATAAAGTGCATTTTCTTCAAGAAGTATTTCATCCTCGGGAGGCTTAATTGCTTCTCGTGTTCCACGCAACCAAATATCACGACCCACCAGTGGGCGTTCATTTAGCGATTTCGCGGCCTCTTGATATTTTTGATATTCAAGCAGTCGCTGAACGAGTTCTTTT
>Ga0154020_10000356_pt1 | contig 55645 bp, 52 predicted proteins | sample Klosneuvirus_201_FD_109709 | JGI IMG/M metagenome (GOLD analysis project Ga0154020, IMG submission 109709) | Active sludge microbial communities from wastewater, Klosterneuburg, Austria - Klosneuvirus_20160825_MG | ecosystem: Engineered > WWTP > Aerobic digester > Activated sludge | place... | reverse complement strand
TTTATATTGAAGTCCGTGCGCAATAATGGTTCCGAATAAAATGTACATTTTATCACCCAATGCATCAGCTATGAGAGTCAGGTCTTTCTTTTCACAAGCTTCCAGATATTCATCATTTTCTTCAGCCATGAGTCTGTGACGGAGGGCTACGATTTTTTCCGAAACCTCCGCTTGCGGACTTTCATGGTATTCAAGTTTGAAGGTCTCGTGAAATTCTTTTACAAGATTGATTTTGTCAAGTAGTGCCATGATAATAAAATTGATTGGAGACTAGCGTCTTATTAATTTCAGGTTTGTATAACACCTACATTATATGCTTTTTCAATTGGTGCGTGATCTGCAGCTTCAATTCCCATGGATATCCATTTGCGTGTGTCAAGCGGGTCGATCACAGCGTCTATCCAGAGTCTTGCAGCAGCATAGTAGGGGTTAATCTGTTCGTTGTACCGGTCTGTGATATTTTTCAGGAGCGCCTCTTCTTCTTCAGGCGTAATAACCTTTCCTTTGGATTTTAAACCGCTCACCTGAATTTGTAATAAGGTTTTAGCGGCCTGCGATCCACCCATCACACCAATTTGCGCAGTTGGCCATCCGACAATGAGTCTGGGGTCGTATGCTTTTCCGCACATAGCATAGTTTCCTGCTCCGTAAGAATTCCCGATAACGATGGTAAATTTAGGAACAACAGAATTAGCCATGGCGTTCACCATTTTTGCGCCATCTTTGATGATTCCTCCTTGTTCACTTCTTGAGCCAACCATGAATCCTGTAACATCCTGTAGAAATACCAAAGGAAGTCTTCGTTGGTTGCAGTTCATGATGAATCGTGCAGCTTTATCTGCTGAATCAGAATAAATCACTCCACCGAATCTCATTTCGCCTTTCTTGGTCTTTACTACTTTCCGTTGGTTGGCGACAATTCCAACAGCCCAGCCGTCAATTCTGGCAATGCCACAGATAATGCTTTGTCCGAATTTATCCTTGTACTCATCAAATTCTCCCTTATCAACCAAACGATAAATTACTTCGTGCATATCGTATTGTTTGCTCGCATCATTCGGTACAAGTCCATACAGATCTTTAGGGTTTTTAATTGGAGGGGCCGATTTTTCTCTGTTGAATCCTGCTTTCTCGTATGATCCGAGCTTGCTGAAGATGTTTTTTATATGATCAAGGGCGGCTTTATCGTCAGGGAATTTATTGTCTGTCACTCCCGATATTTCCGATTGTGTAGTTGCGCCTCCGAGAGTTTCATTATCAACGTCTTCTCCTATGGCAGCTTTTACGAGGTAGGATCCTGCAAGAAAAATTGATCCGGTTTTATCTACTATCATAGCCTCATCACTCATAATTGGCAGGTAAGCACCTCCGGCAACGCAACTACCCATGATGGCTGCGACCTGGATAATACCCATCGATGACATGATAGCATTGTTTCGGAAAATCCTGCCAAAGTGTTCTTTGTCAGGGAAGATTTCATCCTGCATAGGGAGAAAAACACCGGCACTGTCGACCAGATAAATAATAGGAAGATGATTTTCCATAGCTATTTCCTGGGCACGAAGATTTTTCTTTCCGCTCATTGGAAACCAGGCGCCTGCTTTTACCGTCGCATCATTGGCTACAATCATACACTGTCGGCCTGATACATAACCAATACCCACAACAACTCCTGCTGCGGGACAGCCGCCATATTCTGCATACATTCCTTCTGCAGCGAATTCACCTATTTCAATGAAGTTTGATTTTTTGTCAATCAAATATTCAACTCTCTCCCGCGCCAATAACTTCCCTTGATCATGTTGCTTCTGAGCATTTTTTTTTCCGCCACCTTCAGAGACAATTTTCTTTTTGTGTTTCAACTGATCCACCAGTTGTCGCATGGCATCTTCATTCTTATTAAATTCAATATCACTCATATGCTCGCTTGATTTTGATCAAAGATATATCATTTATTAATTGGAATGGAATTCCGTTAAGTCGATCCCTGCTTCAAAAGCCCTGATGGTCAGGGGGTAAAGAAATTTGAATGAGAATAATCAAATTCCTCGAGGCAAAATTTTGATCGAAGATCTGGAGATAATCAGTCAGGATTTATCCTTCTTCTTTTTGAAAAACCTGATTTTCGGTAACACGGGTTTGTGTTTCTCAAATCTAAATGGAATAAACTCAAATTTGGAAATAATTACTTCTACATCTTTTAGACTTGCAGTTTCACTGGCCTTATATAACCATACGTTTATACTTACTTTTTCATCGCCGGTCCTGTAAACATTTTCCGGTTTATATTTCCATTTTTGAATTTGATGATCAGTACTGTCCGCGAGTTTTTTATCTGTATAAACCGAACTGAATTCAATTTTCCTTTTTCTCACGGCGATGGTTTGCCTGGTTGAGTAATTCAAGTCACTCTGAAAACGGTGCGGATTATTTTCATAGGGTTGAATGACGTATTGAGAATTCTCGTTTTTCTTTTCTCCCCATTTTGAAAATTCAATATCTACCTCTTTGTGAAAATTGCTAGTATCATGTGCGTCGTACATAAATAAGCCTATCACCATATCTTTATCTAATTCCTGGGGAAGTGAGTCCATGTAAAAAATATATTTCCCATAACCCAAACTTTGTGTGAGTCGCACCTCTGATGCATACCATTTCTCATTTCGCTGAGCTATCTTCATGTGCAATTTTCCGAGACTGTCAACCCAGACATTTTCAGGGGAATTTGAAAAATAATTTTTACCAGGGCCGGTTATTTTATTTTTGGAATCCTTAATTACCCAGTCAAAGCCGGAAAATTTGATGGTGTCCCCGGAATAAAATTTATCTTTTGAGCTCTCAGGTTGAACGGCTTTCATACTGAAGATGAAGGAGAGAGTAAATAAGAGTATTGAAGTGCCGGTTATTATCCATGAAAATCTTTTCCCATTCATTTGCAGAGACGCAGTTCGGATATACAGAAGAATTTTTGAAAAAAATATCATGCTCTTGGATGATGTTGAATGATTGACTGTCTTAAGAAATCCCTGTCCAGGTGTGTGTAAATTTCGGTTGTAGTTATTGATTCATGTCCTAGCATCTCTTGTACAGCTCGCAGGTCTGCTCCCCCTTCAATTAGGTGTGTTGCAAAGGAATGTCTGAATGTGTGCGGACTAATTGATTTTTTAAGATTTATTTTATGCGATAGTTGTTTTATAATGGTAAAAATCATCACTCTTGTGAGTCTGTTACCCCGTTTGTTTAAAAATACTACATCTTCAGCACCGGAAACAATCTTCTGGTGGCTGCGAATTTCCTTAAGGTAAATTTTGATGTACTTTATCGCTACGCTTCCCATAGGCACCAATCTTTCCTTATCGCCTTTGCCTGTAACTTTTACGAAGCCAATTTCCATGTGAAGGTTGCTGAGCTTAAGGTTGACCAACTCGCTTACACGTAAGCCGCAACTATAAAGGGTTTCAAGGATCGCTTTGTTTCGGGTGCCTTCGGCCTTGCTTAGGTCAATAGCTTCAATGAGCTGATTAATATCGTCGATACTCAAAGTATCAGGTAATTTTCGACCAAGCTTGGGTGTTTCCAGCAGTTGGGAAGGGTCATTTGTAACAATATTTTCCAGAAGGCAATATTTGAAGAATGCTTTCACGCCACTGATGATTCTGGCCTGACTTCTGGCACCCATACCTATTTCATTTATCCACTGAAGAAATTCTTGTAACTCATTGAGTTGAAGATCTGCCGGTGTTCGTTTAAGTTCTTTGAACAAAAGGAAACGATCGAGCAGGGCAATATCATGCAGGTAAGCCTGAACTGAATTTTCCGACAAGGAACGTTCCAGTTTAAGATAGGATTTGAATCCGCTTATGTATGCTTTCCAACTCATGTACGCTCTTATGGCAAGGTATCAAAAGTGTCAAATTCTCAGGCCGTATCGACCTTCAGCTATAAAACTTTTCCACATTTAGAATTGGATAATTGTGAGTATTTTTGGGCATCTCGAGCTATTTAAAACCATGATATGAAGCTTCTAATAATAAACGGTCCGAATCTGAACTTATTGGGTAGCAGGGAACCGGGTGTATATGGTACTGAGAGTTTCGAGACTTATCTTAGCCGACTAAGACAAACTTTTCCTCAAGTTGAATTTGTGTATTTTCAAAGCAATGTCGAAGGGGAAATCATCAACGAAATGCATGCTTCGATGAATATGATGGATGGAATTATTCTAAATGCCGGAGGCTATACACATACATCAGTTGCGATTTCAGATGCAATCGCTGCTATTAATGTTCCGGTTATCGAAGTGCATATTTCGAATATTCATTCCAGAGAGGAATACAGACACGCCTCTTTGCTGGCAAAAAATTGTATTGGAGTGATAACGGGCTTTGGTTTGGATTCGTACAGATTGGCAGTAGAGGCTTTGATCAGTCAAAGCTAAATTTGCTCCAATAAAGTAGTCTACTTTATTTTATAGGCAAAAGACATATTCTTTTTCATTTCTCTCTGCAACTTCATGATCCTTGCGTGTGTTGATTCTGCACGTGCAACTCTTCCAAAATCGTTATTGGCTTTGTAAAAGATGGAATGCATATCAAGCATTGCTTGAAAATCGACAAGCTTGTCTAAGGCTCCTGCGTCTTCGAATAGCAGTGGGGACTTAAGGAATTTAAAATCCATATTCAGAAAATAATTTGAACTCAAAGAGTCTCCTGGAATCGTTGACATAAAGCATCCTGAAACGTAGCGGTTGGGGTTGTATATTTTTTCATTCGAATAAAAAACGTGTGATCTTGGGTCTGTCATGAATGCACGATTTTCATTTTTTGCTACAGTTTCGATGCGGGCAATTAATTTTTTAAACAGATTCATCAAGGGAACTGTGCTTAGATCACATCCGGTCGTGATCACCTGATAAGGATGTTCCTTTCTTAGTTCTGCTATAAAGGCATCATAATCCGGTGCAATCTCTTTGTAAAACTCAGGATACTGTAAGGCTAAAATTCTGTAGTGCGTAAATTTTATATCGTAGTTAAGCACGATTAAGTCAGGACGAAAATTTTCTACGAGCCGGTAATAATTGTAAAGCATTACCGTTGTCCAATCAGAAATAAGTACAACACTGTTCTTCGGACAGGATTTATCAAGTAATTGCATTAATTCTTTTCCAACAGGATAAGTTTTACGGTTGTGTGAAGAAAAATTCAAGGCAACAGAAATTACTAACAGGAAAGGTATAATGAATGCCAATTTCCATTTTGAAAAGAAATCTCTTATTCCAAATAAGACTGGAATGAGTAATACCATGAATGGTAAAAGCATGTATGCATCAGTACTGGCCCATTGATTGTTATTTATTTGATAGAAGAACAGAAAGAAAAAGTAACTTAAGATGACAAACAACAATGCGCCTTGCTTTCTCTTTAATAATGAATATATTCCTATAATCAGAAATGGAATCAGAAATCCAATCTGCATCACAGTTAGTTTAAGGAAGAAAGGTACTCTGGCCGAAATTATTGCCTTAGAGGTTTCGGTAAGATTTTTAGTATAGGCGCCACCACGTACATGAAAAAATAATGCATCAAGTGAATCCGGTTTGCTGAACATAAATAAATATTCATGCTGTGCCCTGAAAAACAACCAGCCATAGAAGGCTACGGTAAAGAGACCTGAGATTCCTGCCATCAGCCAGAACTTTTGATTACGGAGAACATCCAGATATTGAATGAGTATATTTTTAGAAAGATCTTTGGGCTTTTTCTTTGAATTGCTTTCTGTTTTAAGGTCTTTAAATAAGTTGGGTATAAAAAAGATCGGTACGAATGGCAGAAAAAATATCATGGTAACGTGGTGATTGCTCAATGCCAATGCAATTCCAAATCCGGCAAGGAATAAATTTTTGATATCACGTCTTTGATTGTAATGGACAAGTCCAAACAAGGTAATAGCCATTGCGAGACATTGAAAAGCATAGACTTCGATATTGTTGGCCCATGACCAGGTCGTAGGCCCAAAAGCAAAAGCAAGAGCTGTGAAAAATGCAATCCAGCTGGTATTGTCAGTGAGTTGCTCATCTGAATTGTTTATCTCTAACATTTTCCTGAATGTAAAAAAGAGTAAGCATGAAGTCAGGGAAATGCAAAATCCTGAAAAGAGTGTAAGGGATAATATTACAGGAGCTCCGAATAAAGTACTGATGCTTTCCCACATCATAGCGATCATAATATAGGCTGGCGTTCCGGGCGGGTGAGCAATACTTCCGAGACTGATCACGGTTGCAAATTCTGCAGAGTCATCAAACATAAGGGTGTTGGCACTTGTGCTGATAAACAGAACATAAGGAAGCACAAAGCTTAGTATTGCCAGAAGCCAGTCTGTTTTGTTGAGTTTGTTTTCCATGTACTAAAGAATTTGACTAATCATGATTTTCAACTGTTCCCGCCAAATTAGAATGATGACTCCGCCTATCGCAACAATTACTCCTACAAATGAACGAAAGCTTATTTTTTCTTTCAAGAGAAAATATGAAAGCATCAGAGCGAAAACAGGAACTAATGAGAATATCGTTTGTGCTACTGATGCTTTGATGAAGCTTACTGTAAATAGACTTAAGGTGACACCAAGGACCGGTCCGAAAAATGTGCCTGCAACTGCAAAGCGCAAGCCATTTTCTTTATTATTGAAAACAGGAATTAATATTGTACGAAGGTTTCCTCTTAAAAATGAAAATATATATAGTGAAAGAGTTCCTATTAGGAGTCTGATAAATGTTGCATGTACCGGATAAACATTTCCATGTACTGAATGTTCAGACAACATTCCTTTTTTAGCAAGCACCAATCCTGCTCCCTGACATATTGCAGCCAATAATCCATAGACAATACCTTTTCTTATACTTCCATGCCCATGATCGGGTATTAGTTGTCGCTCTCCACGACTAAGGCTGATCCAGATTACGCCAATGATCGTGACAAACATACCAATTATTCCTATCCATGATAATTCTTCGCTGATGACAAAATAACTTATCAGCAGAGTAGAGGCAGGAGCAAATGTTGTGAGAACACTTCCGACCCGAGGACCAAGAATAGCGTACATGGCGAATCCATAATGATCTCCAATCGTTAATCCAATTATGCCTGAAAGCCCAAGCCAAAGCCAGGCTCCGGCATAGTTCATGCTAAATAATTGTATAAAGCTGTCGGTATGTATGAAAATGGAAGAGGTGCCTAGAATCAGCACTGCCAGAAGCAAGCGGAAATGATTGAGCGAAACAGAGCCAAGTCGTCTTGCAGCTTGCGTGAATGGAAATATGCAAAGTGCCCATGAAAGTGTGGCGAGCAGGGCAAAATTTATCCCGATAAAACTCATATTGATGTTTTCTTTCTTTCTCCAAAAATAGCAGAGCCAATGCGAACAAGATTGCTTCCTTCTTCTAAAGCCACTTGATAATCTGATGTCATACCCATGCTCAGAAATTTAAAATACTTTGCATTTTCCGGGTAGGTTCTTTTGATTTGGTCATATGATGACTTTAAGGATCTGAATTCACCGCGAATTAAATTCATGTCTTCTGAAAATGATGCCATACCCATGAAACCTTCGATCCGGATATTTTTTAAATTGACGAGTTCCGCTGTATTAAATAGCGCTTCAGCTTCCTCAAAAGAAAAACCAAATTTGGTTTCTTCATTGGCTATATGAATTTGGATTAACACTGATTGAACCCTGTCACACTTGAGAGCTTGCTTATTTATTTCTTTAAGGAGTTTTAAGCTATCAACTCCGTGAATCAAATGAATGAATGGGCTGATATATTTAACCTTGTTGCTTTGAAGATGTCCGATGAAATGCCAACGAATATCTTTCGGAAGGTTTTCGAATTTTTCAACGCACTCCTGAACATAGTTTTCTCCAAAATCTCTGTGTCCAAGATTGTATAAAACTTTTATGCTTTCAATAGATTGAAGCTTGCTGACTGCAACCAAGTTTGCCACATAAGGTGCAAGAGCCGCTTTTACTTTAGTATACCTTTCTTCCATCAATTTCACACTGCAAAATATTGCTGCGAAGTGAATTAGCCAAGGTTAAATTGCTAAATTTGTAATACTTATCCAGCTCAATGGTTGACAATTTGTTGCTTTTCTATTTTATAATTCTATGAGCTGAACTTTTTATAGAAAGCATTGTTAAATCGCCTGAATCGTGATTATTCTTGATATTATCCCTTATGAAGAAAATTCTAAAATACATTGGCATCTCTTTTACTGCAATTTTAGGTGCCTGTGCCAGACCTGCTGAAAGACCAATGGAAATTCCGGATACCGGATCACAGACTTCTATCTATTCAATTAAAGTAACTGATATAAACGGAAAAGTTACTGACCTATCACAGTATAAGGGAAAGAAAATACTAATTGTGAACACTGCCAGCAATTGTGGCTATACACATCAATATAAGGATCTTGAAAAACTACACGAAGAATATGCTGATAAAATTGCGGTTCTTGGTTTTCCTTGTAACCAGTTTGGTGGGCAAGAACCAGGAACTGCCGAGGAGATAGGAGCGTTTTGCGAGAAAAATTATGGGGTAACTTTTCCTCTTTTTGAAAAAACGAATGTGAAAGGATCTGAAAAGTCGGAATTATATTCGTGGCTGACAGATAAATCCAAGAATGGCTGGAACGACCAGGAGCCCAGTTGGAACTTCTGCAAATATGTTATCGACGAGCAGGGGAAACTTCTTGCATTTTATCCTTCCAAGACTGAGCCCTTTGATGAAAGGATTATTTCTCTTTTAAAGTAATCCGTCTTGGAAGTCTGCCTATTCACTGATAGTAATTCACAGCTCAATTTAATGAATGCAGAATTAAACCACTTCTCAGTTTTGGTTCAAACCAGGTAGTTTTTGGAGGCATAATTTCACCACTGTCGGCTATATCAATGAGCTGCTTCATGCTAACCGGGTAGAGCGCGAATGCAACCTTCATTTCTCCTGAGTTAACTCTTTTTTCAAGTTCTCCCAGGCCACGAAGACCACCTACAAACTCAATTCGTTTATCAATTCTCAGATCTTTGATATTCAAAATCGGTTCAAGGATGTGTTTTGATAGTACCGTCACATCCAGGCTTAAAATCGGATCTGTGTCATCATAAGTATCCTTATGAGCAAAAAGCTTATACCAGACTCCATCCAGATACATTCCAAACTCGTGCAAATTTCCGGGCTTAAAAATGGTTGTTCCGATCTTTTCTATGTCAAATTTCTGTTCCAGATTTTTAATGAACTGCTCAGTAGTTAATCCATTGAGGTCTTTCACAACTCTGTTGTAGTCCATTATTGCCAGTTGGTCATCCGGAAAGTGAACAGCAAGAAAATAATTGTACGCCTCTTTTCCTGTATGATTTTTATTCTCGCTTCTAAGATCTTTACCCACAAGTGCAGCAGCTGCAGTCCTGTGATGGCCATCCGCCACATACGTATTTAGTTTAGTAAATTCTGTTATTATTTTTTGAATAGTCTTTTCATCACGTATAACCCAAAAGGTATGACCTATGCCTTCATCGGCAACAAAATCATATTCAGGTGTTCCTTTAACAACTTCCTGAACAATTTTATCTAAGGCGTCAACTTTGGGATATGCAAAAAATACAGGCTCATAATTCAACATGCTTGTACGTACATGTTTTTTTCTGTCTTCTTCTTTATCCGGACGGGTTAATTCATGTTTCTTGATTACGTCATTAAAGTAGTCTTCGATAGCTGCCGCAGCAACTATCCCGTACTGACGCCGTCCGTTCATCGTCTGAGCATATATATAAAGGCAGTCTGTATCATCCTGGAAGAAAACCCCTTCCTTCATCAGCTTTGAAAAGTTTTCTTTGCCTTTCAGATATATTTCAGGAGCATAATGATCAAAACCTTCAGGGAAATCAATTTCCGGTTTAATCACGTGATAAAAAGAGTAAGGATTTCCTTCAGCTTCTATTTTGGCCTCCTTTTCGTTCAATACATCATATGGTTTTGATGCAATCTTGGTTGCGAATTCTTTTTTTGGACGGATACCTTTGAATGCTTTTATAATAGCCATGATAAATATTTGTATTTATTAATGTTGTACTGTGCTGATTAAGTCAATTTTAAAATGTCTTCAATTGCTCCGGTAACTTCCATCATATCATCAATTGTAAGTTCTCCCATGTGTGCGATCCGGAATGTTTTGTCTTTGAGTTCGCCATATCCGTTAGAAATAATCATTCCTCTTTCGGACAATTCCTTGTTCAGATTGGCAATATTTACCTTGCGGGTATTATCGATGCAAGTAACAGTAAGAGATTCAAACCCGGGTGCACTGAAAGTTCTGAAGAAATGACTTGCCCAATTAATGGTAAACTCCCCGGTTTCAATGTGACGGATAAAACGGTTTTCAATTCCTTCCTTCAATATTCGGTCCATCTGGAAATCGAGGGCAAAAAGATGTGGGAGTGAAGGTGTGCAATGATACTGATGATCTTTTTGGTCGATAAATTTGACGAGCGTTTTGAAGTCAAGATAATAACCTCTTTTTCCGATTTTATTAAACCGATCTTCTGCCTTAGGAGAGACGGATGCCAGAGAAAGCCCGGGAGGAAGTGCAAGTGCTTTCTGAGATGAGCTAATACAAATATCGATTCCCAATCGATCCACTTCAATTTTTATCCCACCTAATGAACTTACTGCATCAACCATCCAGACAATATCCGGATATCGTTTCATGACGACGGACAGTGACTCAATCGGGTTCGTTACTCCAACCGATGTTTCATTATGAGTTATCGCAACAGTATCATACTTACCTGTCTTCAGATATTTTTCGACAGTTTCCGGCAGAGTCGGTTCCCCCGGAGTTTCTTCATGCAAGTCAGCTTCTATGCCATTCAATCTTGCCAGTTCCCACCAGCGTTTACCAAAGGCCCCGATAGAGAATACGATAGCTCTTTTTTGAGTAGCGCTTCTGATTGCTCCTTCCATTAAACCAGTTCCCGATGAGGTACTGAAAACTATTTTATTTTCCGTAAACATCAGCTCACGCATTTTTTGCGTGATACTCCTTTGAAGCGCACTAGCGTCCTTTGAACGATGCCCTATCATTGGTGTGGCCATTTTAGCTAAAACATCAGGATGCACCTGAGTTGGCCCCGGAATAAATAATTTTTTCGCCTCCATATTCTAATCCTCTTTTCAGGGTGGCAAAGGTAATCATTGCCTGATAAATTACGAAAAATGCATGCTGCATGATTCGCTCAAAGGTTTTACACTTAATTCTCTTTTTCTAAAGATGGAGCCTCTACTGGTCTAGGTACATTTTTTTTAGGTTTCCATGTTGAACGAATATCCACATCCCTTAACAGCAACCAGCGCCCTGATTTGAATTTTAAAGCATCATAACTACCATCCGGTCCCGCATCGGAAGGCCCTGTCGGATTCGATGCCGCTGTAAGGTGATCAAACACAATCATTTTTTTTCTTTCTTCGTATCGAAGTGTCATACTTAATTGCGCATTGAATGCAAAAATTACTCTGTGACGAAAAACCTTGCCTATCTTGAAAAGAGGGAAACCGAATTTGGGTTGATCTTTATCGATGTACAATACATCCAGGATTTTTTGAGTTGTAAAATCATTAATTGCTTTCCATCCCAGCAAAGTGTAATACATCTTTCCGGATTTTTTTGTCTGCACAATTTTATAATAAACACAGCCGTACCACTTCGCCGATTTCAGTTTTTCAAGCTCAGGTTTCAATATGTTTTTTGTGGAATCCTGTAATGAGGCCGTAATTGTTTCTCCTGACCTGCCTATGTACTGCAGATAGCCAAAAAAAGTGTAGTTGCTTCCATCTTTACTCTGAAGAGCCCATGTGTAGAGTTTGACTTTTTCATCCGGGCTTTTCTGAACCGATACATTTTTTAGGCTATCAAATTTCTGATGGAAAGATTCCGGTTTCTTAAGTGCATCCTCAATATGTTTGGAGAAAATATTGTTTGCCGAAATTCGGGCACTATCATCCGGACCTTTTTGGATTACTTGAATCAAAGAATCAATATAACTGAGCGGGATGCTGTCATTTTTTACCGGCGACCGGGCGTAATTCTCAAATGCAGTGATGCAAATTATCGCCATCAGCAAAATAATCCAATGTGGATTGAAGAACCTGTACTCCTTAATCGTATAAAAAAACTTCTTCATTGCTATAAAAATAAAAACCGCAACTCGTAAACGGGTTGCGGTGTAATAAATTTTATCAACGTATTATCAAGCGACGTGTAAGCGATCCTTTTTAGCAAGAAGATCTTCTTTTGATTCTCTGTAATCAGGATCATCAACGCAGCAATCAACCGGGCAAACAGAAGCGCATTGCGGTTCATCGTGAAATCCCACACATTCTGTACACTTATCCGTTACGATATAATAGATGTCCATGGATACCGGAGTTTGGGCAGCATCAGCATCCACATCATTGCCACTCAGTGTTTTAAACATTCCCTTGACACTGGTTCCATCGGAAAAACGCCATTCAGCTCCGCCTTCATAGATAGCGTTATTAGGACATTCCGGTTCACAAGCTCCGCAATTGATACATTCTTCAGTTATCTTAATGGCCATATTGTTTTCCTTTCTACTTTTGAGGTTAAATTTCGGAACAAAATTAATTAGAATATATTCAAATCAAAATAGAGAATGAGCTTATTTGATTCTTGTCAAATATAGTTATTGTTCTGAATTACACCAATTTCTGATGTCAATTAGTCTTAAGAATAGAATATCGGCTTTTGCTCGTTTGGGTGATGCCTTCAAAGTTGTGGCGGAAGTGCTGGAAAGGGATGATACGGGCACGGCTGATAATGAGGCTGCCATAAACGTTATTCAGAGACAAAGTACGGTGATGAATCCTTGGTTTAGCAGGGGAAATATTGCCTATTCCTTCAGGACCTGGAGCAATTTATTAACTGAAGAGAAGCTTGAAAAATGGGTTGACGGCTATGATCGAATCAAATTAGAAGGGACCGAATTAAAACTTGTTTCTGTTATCAATGCCGGAAATATTCCCCTTGTCGGATTCCACGATTTTCTAACAATACTTTTATCAGGAAACAAGTACCTGGCAAAGAATGCCTCAGACGATAAAATGCTACTACCATATGTAGCATCGCTTCTGACCTCCATTGAACCTGCGTTTGAGCAACGGATCACATTTACAGAGAGGTTAAAGGATTTTGATGCAGTGATTGCTACAGGAAGCAATAATTCTTCCCGATATTTTGATTACTACTTTGGGAAATATCCTCATATCATTCGCAGGAACAGAAATGGGCTGGCAGTGCTGGATGGTTCGGAGGACGCCGAATATTTTAAATCTCTCGCCGACGATATATTTCTCTATTTCGGATTAGGTTGCAGAAATATCTCAAAAATATATGTGCCGGAAGGATATAATTTTGACCTGTTATTTGAATCTGTATTTGACAGAAATCTTATTATGCAACATAATAAGTATATGAATAATTTCGAGCATCATAATGCCATTTTACTTCTCAAGCAAATTCCCTTTTTACAAAATGGATTTTTAATTCTCCTGGAGAATCCTGCTATCCCATCTCCTGTTGCCGTCTTGCACTATGAATTTTATTCTGATAAAAAGGAATTGAAAAAATCATTGATGACGCAAAGAGAAAATATTCAATGTATAGTCAGTTCAATGAATGAATTAAAATCTGTTCCTGAATTACAGCCATTATTGATAGAGTGCGGAAAAACTCAGCAACCCGGTTTAGCGGATTATGCTGATGGTGTTGATACGATGGCATTCTTGCTTGGATTATAAATCCCACAGGGCAGAATCGGGAAGAGCAGATACTCTCAATGGATCTTATTTGTTCTTTACAAGATTGAACAATCGTCCCCACCGGATTTTGTTCAGGAAGGTTCCTTGTGAATCCCAACTCATCCAGATGAATACAGCTTTACCGACAACGTGATCTTCCGGAACAAATCCCCAGAACCTGGAGTCGGCGGAATTATGACGATTATCTCCCATCATAAAATAATAATCCATCTTAAATGTATACGTGTCAATTTCTTTTCCGTTGACTAATATTTTGCCATCACGTTCTTCGAGATTGTTTTGTTCATATTCGCCTATGACTTTTCTATACAAAGCAATGTTATCGACAGTGATTTTGATTGAAGCACCTTTCCTTGGTATCCAAAGTGGACCGAAATTATCGACGTTCCAGTTATAGCGGGAATTAAACGGGAAAATAAATTCCTGATAGGCGCCCATTGGCACTGAATTTTCTTCAACGCTTTTCACATTTGAAAATGATCTGAGATCCTGAGCAGCTGCTTTAGTGAGGTTGAAATTATATTCAATGGGTGATATCATTTCACCATCACGCAATCCAACCCTTTGAATGGCTTGTTCGCTAAAACCCGTCCCGTCAGTTACGACATGATATGAGGTTTGTGAATTCACCGGACTAGTAGTCTTAACTCCATTGATATACACTTCGCGTGCGCGAACTTCTATCGTATCTCCTGCAACACCGACGCATCTTTTTATATAATTTTCCTTTTTATCAACCGGTCTTCCTTCGTTTTCCGCAGGCCAGTTGAATACTACGCAATCACCCTTTTTTACTTCACCGAATCCAGGAAGCCTGTGATAGCCGATTTTTATCCACTCGAGGTAAGATTTTCCTCCTACAAGCGGTAAAGTATGGTGTGCAAATGGAAATGAAAGAGGTGTATTGGGAATTCTTGCTCCATAGGATACTTTTGATACGAATAAGAAATCTCCGACAAGTAAGGATTTTTCCATCGATGGAGTCGGGATCGTATAGGCTTCTATGAAGAAGGTCCGAATAATTGTAGCAGCAATAACCGCAAAGATTATTGCATCAATCCATTCTCTTGTGGCCGATTTTCGCTGGCCGGGTTTTGTTTTGAGCAGGAACCAGACTCCCAGTGTAAATATTCCAAAGACGATGTCCTTAATGAGATCCCAGTTGATTCTAAACTTTGCCATAGTATGCCGTTTCCAATTTGTTGTTTGATGATCGGGTACTAAAGTACGTACACGACGAGATATTATTGGTTAATGATGAGTTAATTATCAACCCTGTAAACTTAATAAATCCTGCATATTGTAACATCCTTTTCTTTCCCGGAGCCAGATTGCGGCTGCCAGTGCACCTTTTGCAAAACCGAGTCGGTTAAATGCTTTATGTATTATTTCAATTTCATCCTCATCTGAGAAATATTTTACGATATGTGTGCCGGGTACATCGTTTTCTCTTGAAGAGAAGATTGGTATTTCACTAGTGTTATCCTTGTTATCCGGATTTATACTTTCTTCACCTGTATAATTACTCCAGCTTTTGATTCGGGTGACGCGTTCTATAATTTGTTCTGCAAGCGTTAAGGCTGTTCCACTGGGCGAATCGAGTTTTTGAATGTGATGTGTTTCATGAAGGAGCACTTCGTCATAACCAGTTTGATGATCCATCATGCTTGCAAGTAGTTTATTAATTTCAAAAAAAATATTGACACCAATGCTGTAATTCGATGCATAAAAAAAACTCTGGCCTTCACTTTCAGCTCTCTTTTTTATCCCAGGCAATTTCTCCAGCCAACCGGTGGAACCGCAAACAACCGGAACATTTACTTCAAAGCATTTTAATATATTTTCATAAGCGCTTTCCGGCCCGGTGAACTCAATAGCTACATCAGCATTTTTCAAGATGTCTGAATTCCATTCTTCGTGAGTTGATTTGTCAATTTTGACCATAATCTCATGACCATCTTTGACGGCAATCTGTTCGATGGTTTTCCCCATTTTTCCATATCCGATCAACGCAATTTTCATGGATAAAATTTATTTAAGTGTGAAGGTGAAGCGAAGTCCGGCGACCGGTTCTCCTTGGCTTAATTGCCCAACAAAGGGATCTGTTCGAAGACTTAGGTCCTCGCTGATGTCGAAATTTCTCAACTGCGCGTCTACATAGGCATCAATGATATTGAGTGAGTAAAGTACAGCAGTAAGAATATAGCTTAAGTCACGATTACGTCGGTAATAATCTTTGCGCACCCTGATATCGTCAGCCGTAAAATTCGGGAAAGCATCTACAGTTAATGAATCATTGTCATTGCGGTAAAGGTAGGCTGTTTTGTAATCTTTGTAATTCTTATTGTTGAAATCAATGAAATAGACCAAAGCGGCAAAGCCTCCATAAATAATCGGAACTTTCCAATACTTATGGTTGCTGACTTGTCCGAGCCCGGGGATAATGGCGGATTGAAGTGCTATTCTATTTGCCTGCTTTCTTTGAACCTTGGCAATCGAATCAGGTTCATCTGAGGCAATGCAATGAAAGGTAGAAAAAAATAAAATGAAAACTAAAATAGCAGGGGACCTGAATGATGAAATTAAAATACCCTGCATATCGAAGATTTGAAATCGAAGAATCTGATTATTGAATTTCTAATCTGACCTAGTAATTTAACAGATCCAGAATTCTATTGAGGTCTGCATCATTATCAAATGGAATGGTAATTTTCCCTTTTCCATTCTCAGATCTCTGTAAGTTTACTTTAGTCTCAAAATGACTGCTGAGGATATTCTGGATTTTGCTGAACTCAAAAGAGAGTTGGTTTTTAGACGTGCGTCCCTTTTTCTGGGCACCGGATTTCTTTCCGTATAGCTTTGCGCGGTTTTCAACATCCCGAACATTCATACCCTGATCAAGAATCTCCCTGAACAGCTGTATTTGTCCGGCAGGATCTTCCACTCCGAGAATAGCACGTGCATGTCCCATGCTGATTTTATCCTCTTTAATCGCAGCCTGAATAACAGGTGGAAGCTTAAGCAGACGGATGAAATTAGTCACGGAACTGCGACTCTTTCCGACTCTCTCACTCATTTCTTCCTGGGTCAGATTACATTCATCAATTAATCTTTTATAGCTGATGGCGACTTCCAATGCATTGAGGTCGCGTCGCTGAATATTTTCAACCAATGCCATCTCAAGCATGCCCTGATCGTTGGCGATTCTGATATATGCAGGAATAGTTTTCAATCCCGCCATTTGAGATGCTCTGAAACGACGTTCTCCGGAGATGATCTGATACTTATCGTAACCCATTTTTCTCACGGTAATGGGCTGGATGATACCTTGCGTTTGAATGGAAGCTGCTAGCTCTGCTAATGCCTCAGCTTCAAATTCAGTTCTTGGCTGGAAAGGATTTGTTTCAATCTGGTCCAACGAGATAAGTGCCACTGATCCCACTAAAGCATCTTTGCTTTCAGGATTTGTGTGATGTGTTACATCCGTATCCGCATTCTCCAGTAATGCACTCAGGCCTCTGCCCAGTACGCTTTTTTTATTGCTCATCGGTTACGGGGATTTTTTTATCTGCTTCTTTAATTTTTGTAAGATTATTTTTCTGAAGTATTTCGCGAGCAAGGTTCAGGTAATTGATAGAACCTTTGCTGCTTGCATCATGCATAATAATGGTTTGACCAAAGCTTGGAGCTTCACCAAGTTTAGTATTTCGCTGAATGATGGTGTCAAATACCATTTGCTGGAAGTGTGTCTTGACTTCTTCAACTACCTGATTTGATAATCGTAAGCGTGAATCATACATGGTTAAAAGTATGCCTTCTATTTCGAGTTCAGGATTCAAACGGCTTTGAACAATTTTAATTGTGTTAAGCAGTTTTCCAAGTCCTTCCAAAGCGAAATATTCACATTGCACCGGTATAATCACTGAGTCAGCTGCGGTAAGTGCGTTTATAGTAACGAGTCCCAGTGAAGGTGAACAGTCGATAATTATAAAATCGTATTCATCCTTGATTTTCTCCAACACTTCTTTCATTTTCCTTTCCCTGTTAGGAAGATGAATCATTTCAATTTCAGCACCCACAAGATCGATATGAGAGGGGAGGAGAAACAAATTTGGTGTCTCCGTCTTCATCACAATATCTTTCGGATTTGCTTCATTGATGATGCATTCGTAAATGCTGGTTTTAATATTCCTTGGGTCATAACCAACGCCCGAAGTTGCATTTGCCTGGGGATCGCTGTCGATCAGGAGAGTTTTATATTCGAGGACGGCAAGACTTGCGGCTAAGTTCATAGCAGTCGTGGTTTTACCGACTCCTCCTTTTTGATTTGCAATGGCGATGATTTTTCCCATTTCTTCTTTCTGTTAAAGTTGCATTCCGGTTTTACTGAAAATGCAACCTGGTTTAGAAACGTTTTGTTGTTTCTTATAATTCAATTGTCTCACCTATTTTCATTAAGTGAAGTTCTTTCCCTGCTTGTTCAAACTTTTGTATAGCTTCTGCGTGATCTATTTTTATTGGATCGAAAGTATCGTAGTGCATCCCAATTACGGTATCGCAGCGGATGAATTCGGATGCAATGACTGCATTATCTACACCCATGGTGTAATTATTACCTAAGGGAAGAAAGGAGAAATTCATTTTTTTATAGTCTCCAATCAGTTTCATATCATAGTGTAATGCCGTGTCACCTGCATAATAGAATTTTCCTTCCGGAGCTTCAATTAAAAAGCCCATAGGGTTTCCTCCATAAGTTCCATCTGGCAAGCTACTTGAATGTACTGCATTAACGCACTTCACCTTTCCAAAATCGAAAATCCAATGACCGCCGATATTCATCGCATGCGTTTTTATAATGCCTTTATTCTGCACCCACTGATGTATTTCCCAGTTGCAAATCACCATCGCATTGGTCTGCCGGGCAAGATCGATAAGGTCTGCCGTATGGTCTTCATGACCATGTGAAACAAGAATATAATCCGCCTTAATGGATGCAAAATCAATATGTGAGGCCTTTGGATTAGGACGGATGAATGGATCAAAAAGAAGTTTTTTGCCATTTACCTCGATTAGGAAGCAAGAATGGCCATAATAGGTTATTAGCATAAGGGTAGTTGCTGCAAAAATAAGGGTTTTAAGCCAGCAAGCCTCTAAAGTTACCAACATCAGTCAAATAGATGTTGAAAAGCCTGAGCTTTTTATAACATGGATTTGTTCATTAGTTTTTCGCAGGGCTAAGTGCTGGACTTGTAGTAAAATACAAAAAAAAGGGTCAGATTTTAAATCAGCTCGAATGAAAATTCAAAAAAGATTTGGATGAAAAAATGTCTGAATTGCCAGTGGAACCTTGTGTTTTACAATTTGCCGGAGAAAGCCATTGCTCTTTCAGGCTATGAAAACTTCAATCTCGCCTGATTCTACGTTCATCAGTTTTTTTCCCTCTAGTGCAACCAGGCGGGCATCACCACTCACCCGTTCTCCATCAACTTTAAACTCTCTGAATTTCGATCGGACATAACCTTGTTCCGCAGTTAATGCTTTAAAGTGACCGGATTTGTCTTTTCTAATAAAATAGGCATTATTGCCATTGCTATTACAACCTATGAAATCATAACCTTTTTGCTCAGCCAAGAGGCAGGCCGCCTTTAAGGAAACTCCATAATATTGCATTCTAACATCGGCTTGATATCGCCTGAATTCAGGATCGTAAACAATGGTATATGCCTTGTCAACACCAAAGAGACTGTTGTATTCAATGATCACCACAACAGGTTTGATCTGATTTATTTCTTTCCAGACCCAATAGTCATTTCCATCAATGTCAATACTCAGAATTCCGATTTCCTGAGAATAACCTTTGCCGGTAAATTCATGAATTAAAGAGTTAATGTTATCCTTGGTAATGAAAGCGGCCTTCGAATGGAGATCAAATCCCCATGATACCACATCTGACTTAATAAAATCAATATTCTTTTTGTCGCCATCAATTACCAGACCTGACCAGTTATCATTAATGAGCAGAAAGCGGGTGTTTGATTCTCTGTAATTCTCAACGCCGAATTCAATAAACGTCTTATGAGGAATATCGGTATGTTGAATGATATATTGAATTATTCCATCATCTCCCCATTGAGAGAAAACGCCAAATTCCACATCATGTAAAGTTGAAATTGATTTTGTTTTGTTTTGGGCGGAGAGAATTTTTCCCAATAAAATTCTGTCACTCTTAATATCATTTAAGGTCTTATCAAAAGGAATTCCATTGGACTTTTGCAATACAAGTGCAGGAAACTTTTTCAAAGCCTGAACAAAAGTTCTTAAATAATTAATAATGTTCCTGATCATTTATTTTTTTATTGATTTGATACAAATGAACCAATATCCTACTGAATCATCGTCTTCCCATTTAGATCGCAGCGGAATGACAGTCTGATAGGCTGATTCGTATTTCTTCATCCACCACTCAACAGAATTATTAAAGTAACCCTGGTAAGGTGTAATCCAACCATTGTCTTTATTGTTTCTGGAACAAGGAACCTGATGGAAACTTGCATATCGTGTAACTCTATGTGCTTCACTCACAAATTTTATCATGCCATCCTCTGTAAAATGTTCAAGCGATCCGATGGAGTAGGAGTAATCGAAAGAGTCATTTGTGAATTTCATGTTCGTTGCATCCGTGACAATTAATTTCTCGGGCGAAATTCCTTTCTCTTCCGATTTTTTTAATAAGAAGTCTGAAATGTCACAGCCATATATGTCAAGTTGTGGGTATCGGCCAAGAATCTCCATTGTTTTTCCTGTTCCGCAAGCGATGTCAAGAACTTTTCCTGAGCAATTAATCAAGAGCATCTGTATTTCAATCCAGGCCGTGTCGAGTCCCCAAATATCCAACACTCTTGCAAACTCTTCATCCCAATATATATCTAGATACTGGCTTTCTCCTCCGGTCTTTTTAAGCGCTTTTCCTTTTTGTCTCTTCCTGTATTTAATAAACTTACGTTGAATGGACCAAACGACAGGTGGTACAAAGTAATAGGATAGTTTTTTAAGCATTATCTTAGATTGAAAATTTAATTTTTAAGTTTTCGGACTTGTACAGCAGGGTTTCCGGCAACTAAAGTATACTCGTCCACGTTTTTTGAAACGACGCTACCCGCACCAACTACGGAGGCCTCACCAATTTCAACCCCTCTAAGCAGAATGCTTTGAAAGCCGATCCAGCATTTTTCGTGAATGTGAATAGGATTTACCTTTACAAGATCCCAGTTTTTATATTCATTGCCTTTTTTCCAGTTGAAAACGTCTTCCTTCCTGTCTGTCCATTCTATAGGATGGGAATTATTATCGATCAACGTACAGTTCCAGGAGATGAGCGTAAATGAATCAATGCTTACTTTTTCCCGGCAATAGATAAAAGTGTTGTCGCCGATGAACACCCTGTCTCCGATGCATATATTAGCGTCTTCACCCATGATAACAAAGATACCTCTTAGTTCACAATCAGCTCCAATTTGAATTCGGAATTTAGATGATATTTTTTGGGTCAGATGAATTCGTAGCATCGAAATGTCCGAATTGGCTCCGACAATCAAGTGGCCACTTTTAATCAGATTTTTTACTGTCGATTGGGACTCACTCAATCCGGCTGGCCGTATCAATCTTTTTAATCTGCTAAGGATTCCCATTCTGAATTGATTATAATACTTCCGTAGTTTATACCTTCAAAAGCTGACATTGATGACCCTGTTTCTATTATTGAAACCGGTGTTTCGTTTTCAAGCACTTCATAAACTTTCCCGTGTTGGACAAACAATGCATATCTGAAGGAATAGTTGTTAGGTGCAATAAGATTAGCAGGCAATTTTATTTTTAATTTGGTGATATCATTTTTGCTTTGACCCATGTAAGGTTCAATATTTTCAACAAGTGTAAAAATTAAATTGCCGAATTTATCAATAAGTGAAACGCCAACTTTAAGATTTCTTTGTTTGCTAGTATTCTTGATATCTAATCTTAGATGTAAATGTTCGTCGAATCCAAACGAATCACTCTTCCCCAAGTCTTTGTTGCAGCTATAAAGGTTTAGAAAGCAGACTTCTTTAGTGCTTGCATACTCAGGATTTACATGGTATTCTTTAGTAGTGGAGGAAGCTGAAAGAATATAATTCTGAATAATATCTGCTGTTTCTCCAATCTGATGAACCTCTCCTTCTTTTAACCAGATACAACGAGTACAAAGCTGTGAGACAAGCCCAAGGTTGTGGCTGACAAAAAGAATAGTCCTTGCTTCATCCTGACTAATCTGATCCATCTTTTGAATACATTTTTTTTGGAACTCTGCGTCTCCGACTGCCAATACTTCGTCAATGATAAGTACTTCAGGATTTAAAAATGCTGCGACAGCAAATGCAAGGCGTAATTGCATGCCGCTTGAATAATGTTTGAGCGGGGTGTCTAAAAACAATTCGACACCGGCGAAATCAACAATCTCATCAAATTTTTCAATAATTTCTTTTCTCCTCATTCCAAGGATCGATCCATTTAGAAAAATATTTTCCCGACCGGATAGTTCGGGGTGAAATCCGGTTCCAACTTCAAGCAAGCTTGCAATCCGCCCCCTTGAAATGACAGAACCTTTTGTTGGCGGAGTAATTCTGGAAAGAACTTTAAGCAGGGTGGATTTACCTGCACCATTCTTACCTATTATCCCTATGGTTTCTCTGGATTGAACTTCAAATGAAATCTCTTTGAGGGCCCAGAAGTCCTGTGATTTTAATGTCTTTTTAAATTTAAGTATATTCAACAGACTGTCCCGAAAAGTCAAATAGGGACTGGTCTGAACATTTATTGCAAACTTTTTAGAAAGCTTGTGGATCTCCAAGATTGGTTTAGTTTCCATCAGCTTAAATCAGCAAAATAATACTCGGTTTTTCTGAAATAAGTCAGGCCAATGAATAAGAATGCAAGGGAAATTGCGCTACTTCTAAAAACCAACAACCAATCTATCGGTGTACCGGTAATTGAATAACGCACTAAGTCAATAGCTCCTGCCAGCGGATTGATGCTCAGAAGATCTCTTATCCAGCCGGCTGGCATGAGTGATATTGGGTATATAACAGGAGTAATAAATAACAAAACCTGTATCATGAAAGGTATGATATACCGGAAGTCCCGATATTTTACGTTCAAGGCTGCAAGAAAACTACCCACTCCAAAGGTTGTAAGAAACGTGACGAAAAGACTAATTGGAAGAACCAACAGAAAATTAAGGAAAGAGGCACCAGGTAAATAAAAATACAATAGAACAATAAAAAGAATTAAAGTCATTGTGAAATCCAGCAATGTACCAAGCACTGCCGCAAGCGGAATGATTAATCGCGGGAAATATATTTTTTTAATAATATTCGCATTGTTCACCATGCTGTTCCCGGATAAACTGAGTCCGGTTGAAAAGACATTCCATAATATCAGTCCGGAAAAAACAAATATAGGGTAGGGGATTGCGTATGAGCTGATATTGAGCTGTCGACTGAAGAAGACAGTGAATATCGTCATCATTAAGAGCGGTTGCAAGATTGCCCAAATAATTCCCAGAACTGTTTGTTTGTACTTTATTTTAATATCACGCAGAGTGAAAAAATAAATTAATTCTCTGAACTCCCAAATTTCCTTTAAGTTAAAATGGTATTTGGGTGCTGATTTTATCTCGTATTCCATTTCACACAAACGTAAGAAAATTCTCAATACTAAATAGATGCCTAGAGGGAATTAATGAGTATCAATGACCCAAAAGTCTGTTAAAAAAATTGCTGTCTGTGATGCATCAAATTACTCAGCACTAAAACATATTCTAAATTAAGAATGGAGTGATAGCAATAAATGGAGTGGCCGATAAAACCAATAAATCTTTCCGTTGATTTATCTACAAGACAGAGCTAATTAAATGCCAACAATTTGACGCCAGTTTGGTGTGGCCTTTTAACAAAGCAAATGACTGCTATGAACAAACCTAAAAAGGATCAACTCAGATCGTCAAAATTGATATCACTGAATGTGGATCCTGAAGAGGGAGTAGAAGTCGATTCAGGAGTTGAGGGTTCAGTATTTTGCTTTGGTGCCCGGTGCTCAAAATGACCTGAGTTTGGATCTTCGGGCTTTAAAGTACCGACATGTTGGATCGCCTCTTGAAGGCCTTCGCTAAATTTCTGAAAGTCTTCCCTGTATAAAAATATTTTATGCTTCTCAAAAAAAGCAGTCCCGTCATCTCCGATTCTTTTCTTGCTTTCAGTAATTGTCAAATAGAAATCGTTCGCTTTTGTACTCTTGACATCGAAGAAGTAGGTTCTCTTTCCGGCTCTCACTGCTTTTGAAAATACTTCCTCGCGCTGATGGCTGTTATCTGACATAAATTCGGTTGCTTTTTGGTTGGGTTATGCAACAAAAATAGAAAATAAATCAGAAGTGCAAATTTCAGTACTGTATTTTGACTACTTGAAAATCAGGCGATAAGCTGATTCTTTCTCATGTGAAAGCACATCAGGCTATATTTTCGGAGAAAATTTGAGCCTTTAATCTACTTTATTATACATGATTTTTAGCTCTGAAATTCCAGTTTTTCTTTCAAAAAAGTGGCAGTATATGAGCCTTCGCAATTAATCAGGTCATCAGGGCTGCCTTCAAAAACGATATTACCTCCGCGGCTGCCTCCTTCAGGCCCAATGTCGATCACCCAATCAGCACATTTTATGACGTCAGGATTGTGTTCAATGACCAAAATGCTGTTGCCTTGAGCAATTAGCATATCAAAGGCTTTAAGGAGCTTGCGTATATCCTGAAAATGAAGCCCGGTAGTTGGCTCATCGAATATAAAATAAGTGTGATCATGATGGTTTCCTTTGCCAAGAAATGAAGCAAGTTTTACCCTTTGGGCTTCTCCGCCTGAAAGTGTACTGGATGACTGTCCGAGTTTAATATAGCCCAATCCCACATCTGCGAGTGGCTTCAATTTGGCGGCAATTTTATTGTCATGTCCGGAGGCCTTGATCGTGTTACTAAAAAACTCAATGGCTTCCTCTACGGTCAGATCAAGTATATCAGCAATGTTTTTCCCTTTGTATTCCACATCAAGAATTTCTGCCCGGAATCTTTTGCCATGACAGGTTTCACATACGAGGTGTATATCTGCCATGAATTGCATTTCAATCCTGACTTCACCCTCTCCTTCGCAGACTTCACATCGACCGCCTTCTACGTTGAAGGAAAAATGCGATGGTTTGTATTTTCTGCCTCTTGACATTGGCAAATCTGAATACAAAGCCCGCACTTCATCATATGCTTTCACATAAGTAACAGGATTGGAACGCGAAGACTTTCCTATAGGATTCTGATCAACGAATTCAACAGCAGTAATTTTGTTATAGTCACCGGAGAGCTTATCAAAAGCTCCGCTCTGATCTCCGAAACCACCATGAATTTTTTTAAGTGCAGGGTAAAGAACTTTTTTTACCAATGAAGTTTTTCCGCTTCCGCTTACTCCCGTGACAACATTCAAAATTCCTAGTGGGAAACGAACGTTCAGGTTTTTTAGATTGTTTTCGCGCGCACCTTCTATACTGATGAAGCTTTTGGATTTTCTTCTTGTTTCAGGAATCGCAATTTTTTCCCGTCCGCTCAGGAATTTCCCGGTCAGGCTTTTTTTGTCTTTGAGAATTTCTTTGTAGTCACCTTGGAAAACAAGTTCACCTCCGTTTCGGCCGGCCTCCGGTCCAATATCGATCAGTTGATCGGCAGCTTGCATGATTTCTTCATCGTGCTCCACAACTATCAGTGTATTTCCTGCATCACGTAAGGATTTCAACACTCCGATCAGACGATGAGTATCTCTGGGATGTAAACCTATACTCGGTTCATCCAGAATATACATGGATCCGACTAAACTGCTTCCAAGCGAAGTCGCCAGGTTGATGCGCTGAGATTCACCTCCGGAAAGTGTATTTGATAAACGGTTCAGACTTAAATAACCAAGGCCAACATTTGATAAAAAGTTGAGACGGTTTTTTATTTCAAGCAGAATTCTTTTTGAGACCTGCTCTTCATACTTGTTCAGTTTTAATGACTGGAAGAATGGAAGATTTTCTTCTACAGGTTGAAGTACGATTTCTGTGATGGATTTACCTCCGACTTTTACATAATTCGCATCACTTCTCAAACGTGTCCCCATACAATCCGGGCAGTTGGTTCTTCCTCTGTAACGCGATAACATCACCCTGTATTGAATCTTATAGGCTTGAGCTTCGACCCATTTGAAAAATTCATTCAAGCCATCAAAATACTCATTTCCCTTCCAAAGCAAGGAACGTTCCTCTGGGGTTAAATCATAAATAGGGCGGTGAATTGGGAAGTCAAATTTATATGAAGTCTTTATCAGTTTTTCATTCCATTCCTTCATTTTTTCACCTCTCCAGCAAACGATAGCACCGTCGTAGACTGACAAGCTTTTATCAGGGATTACAAGGTCTTCATCAATTCCAATGATCGATCCGAATCCTTCACAACATTTGCAGGCACCGTATGGATTATTAAAACTGAATAACTGCGTGCTCGGCTCCTCGAAGCTTATTCCGTCCAGCTCAAACTTATTGGAAAAATTAATTTTCACAGATTTTTTATCTCCTGATAGAATTTCTGCTGTGCAATCTCCGTGACCTTCAAAAAAGGCAGTCTGCAAGGAGTCAGCTATCCGTGAATTGTTGGCTTCATCATCTTTAATAATGGAAAAACGATCAATGATGACACTGATGAGTTTCTGGGCATGCGTTTCATTGCTGAATTCATCTTCATCAATTTCATCCTCCTCAGCCTTTTTCTTTTTTTTCTTTGCAGCTTTCTTTGGTTTTGCATCTAATCCAAGCGATTCTCCAAGTTGTTTTAGGAAGCCTGATTTCTCTTTTTCCAGGAGTTCTTCTACTTTATAAACGGCATCTGAAATAATAACCCGCACAAAACCCTTTTGTAAAAGCACATTTAATTCCTCTTCGATAGTTCTTCCTGCGTGGAGAAAAAGAGGTGCGGATAAAATAACCTTCGTGTCATCCGGATATGCAGATAAAGTATTTACAACGTCTTCAACAGTATGTCGTTTTACTTCTTGCCCTGAAACGGGAGAAATTGTTTTCCCAATACGGGCAAATAGAAGTTTAAGATAATCGTAAATTTCTGTTGAGGTGCCAACCGTCGAGCGTGGGTTCCTGGTATTAACTTTTTGTTCAATAGCTACAGCAGGAGAAATTCCTTTAATATAATCCACGTCGGGCTTATCCATTCTTCCTATAAACTGTCTGGCATAGGAACTGAGACTTTCTACATACCTCCTTTGTCCTTCGGCATAGAGGGTATCAAATGCGAGTGATGACTTTCCGGAGCCCGAGAGGCCGGTGATCACGATGAACAGATTGCGCGGAATAGCGACGCTAATATTTTTAAGGTTGTGAACCCTGGCACCTTTGATAATGATAAATTCTCGTGGATCTAACTGATCAAAGGGTGTGGAAGAGGAGGACATAGATTTTGACAATCTGCAAAGTTAAGAAAATAGACTCTTTCCCGGATTCATCAGCTTAGTCTGTTTTGAATTCCTGTATGGTTTATAAAAAACAGGTCATTTGGCTAATAATGCAGTATTGTGTAAGAAATACCCTGAGATTGCTGAAAAAAAATCAGGCTACCTATTGTATAATCAATTCGGATGTCCTATATTTGATCTTAGACAATTCCGCAAGATATTGCCCTAGCAGTATTTTGTCATTCAATTAACAAATAAAATCAGGAGGCCCATAGAGAAACTTCTACTTTAATTTTTTACTAACTCAATTAAAGCTAGAAGCAATATGGATAAACCTCATCTGATGGATGATAAGGACTTAGTAAGTCTATATCAGACCGGCGACCAAAGCGCCATTACCGAACTCATCGAACGTTACAAGCAAAGGATTTACACGGCCATATTCTTTTTGGTCAAGGATCGTGAATTGGCTGAAGACTTGTTTCAGGAGACATTCATTAAAATCATTAGCAGTTTACGGAAAGGACATTATAATGAACAGGGAAAGTTTCTTCCTTGGGCATTACGTATTTCCCATAACCTGGTAATCGATCATTTCCGGAAGGAAAAACTCATGCCCTTACAAAGAGATTCTGATGAATTCAGTGTCTTTGATGTCTTGCCGCACAACGAGCGTAATCCTGAAGAAAGAATCATCCAGGATGAGAAGGTGGCACTCGTTCACTCACTCCTGGATCGGCTTCCTTCTGATCAACGGGAGGTTGTGATTCTGCGACATTATGCTAACATGTCTTTTAAAGACATCTCTAAAATGCTGGATATCAACATTAATACAGCGCTTGGAAGGATGCATTATGCCATCCTGAAAATGCGTGAAATGATGGGAAAAGACCAGGTTTCGATAAAGGGATGATTTTTTTATCAAGGCACAATAATTATTTGGGAGCATTCGTTATGTATAGGTATTCTAAACCCTATAATGCATGCTTCAAAATTCTACTCGAAACAATTTAGTACGTTACGCCTACAATGAAGTCGGTCTTTTAGAAGCTGACCAAAGTCAAAGAATGATTGATGGCGATCCACTGATCGAACAAGAGTACAAGGAGATGGTGGAAGTAATTAATATTCTTGATCAGGTTCGGCTGGAACCTTCAAAAGAATGCATTGAACGCATTCTATCAATGGCCTAATTAAAATTTTATTCTTGATATCCTCTCATGTTCATCATGGGAGGATATCCTTATTAAAAAAAACAGCGGATCGCAGTTCCCGCTGTTTTTTTGTTCTCTCTAACCAAATTGAGTTTATTATACCATAGGCCCTGTGTGTTTGAATTTGAATTCAATTTATACGCTAGAGGAAGAGTTATCAAGATTTTTAGGCATGTTCTGAGCCCAACATGGTAAAAGCCATAATCTGCATGGTGAATCGACCGCAAAATAGTCTAGCCTTGTTTATTTACCTTTGGCCTAATGACCAGGAAAGAGCGCTACGAAATTATTCTCGACTATTTTAAGAAGCATCGCCCTTACGCGGAGACCGAACTCGTCTATGCAAACCCTTATGAATTACTTGTAGCGGTTATTTTATCTGCACAGTGTACCGACAAAAGGGTAAACTTGGTTACGCCCGAATTTTTTAAAGTATTTCCTGATGCCAAAACCCTCGCAAAGTATAGTCCGGATGAAGTCTTTCCATATATTAAGAGTATCAATTATCCGAACAACAAAGCAAAGCATTTGGTTGGAATGGCCACTTTCCTTCAGCAGGAATTCAAAGGTATTGTGCCTTCGGATGTAGACGAACTTCAAAAATTACCCGGAGTTGGACGTAAGACTGCGAATGTTATTGCTTCGGTCGTGTACAATATGCCTGCCATGGCAGTCGACACACATGTTTTTCGAGTATCCGCAAGGTTAGGGCTTACAACGAATGCGAAAAACCCTCTGCAGGCTGAGATGCAATTAGTAAAGCATATCCCTGAAGAACTTATTCCGCTCGCACATCATTGGCTTATTTTACATGGTAGATATATTTGTGTGGCCCGAAAACCAAAGTGCACAGAATGCGGACTTACACCGGCCTGTAACTACTATAAACAAACTCATTCTAAGTCGGGAGCAACAAGGAAATAGATATCCAACAATGATTATTTTTTTGTCAGTATTTCTTTTACCCGTACTCCTTGATTTTTTTTAAAACTACTGAGTGGATTTTAACAGTGATGGGCCTTGTATATTCAAGGCCTGTATTGTGGCTGAGCCGATTCCCAATTTCCAGCTGAGAATTTTTGGTTAAACATTACAAATAAATTGTAAGAACCAATGTATTATTTCAAGAACGGTCGATGTTTATTTTAGTATAAACATTGATGCATTTCTATGTATTTCCATGAAATCCCGTAAAAAAAACTCTAAAATGCGTATTGGGAACACTCAAAGAATTCGCCTGCGACAGAAATTGAGTCGCGAGCTCGTCGTCGGACTTATCAGCAGCATTTTTATTTTTGCTGCCTTTTTTATCTATTCAAATCTGTTTAATAATAAAGCAGCTTACGCTGCGGTAAATTATACCTGGAATGGATCAGCGGACAGTTTATGGTCTAATTCTTCCAACTGGACACCATCAGGCACACCAACACCTGGAGATAATGTTATCATAGGAACAGTGGCAACCAGAACTCCGGTTCTCAGTGATACAATTAGCATTACTAATCTGACTATAAATAACGGCGGGTTTTTAAATTTGAATGGATTTTCTTTGACTTGTCAAGGTACGACTACGATCAATAACGGAGCAAAAATTGATCTTGCCACTGCGGCGCTAATCATGAATGGCAACGCAGTTCTTAATGGCGGATTATTTTTGGACACCCGACTGGATTCAATCGCCGGGGCGATAGGTACGGTGGCAGCATTGGGTTCAACTACAACCTTTGGACTCGGAGCAACTGGACCTGTTTTTGAAGGCAATGTAAAAGTTAATAGTGCGACGGTAAGGATGATGAATTCTACCTTCAATGCAATTGCTTCTATCTACAAGACAGGTACAAGTAATGATCAAAGTTCAGGAAACAATACATTTAACGGTTTAACCTATATTACTACAACCAGTACCGGGTATTTTTTGATGTCATCGTCAAAGAGTGATACCTTTAATGCTGAGGTAAATTTTAATAGTCAGGGCTCAGGAATCATTTACCCTGCTTATAGCGGAACTGGCACGCTATTTAATCAAAACGTTATTGTAAGCAGCTCAAGTACAGGTGGTGTCCGCATTGGGGCAAACACAGGCGTTGCTACATTGGCAGACACTAAATCGATCTTGATAGGCTCTGAAGGATTTACAAGCGGTATGCTGATGTTGGGTAGAATAAATATTCTAAACACGGATTCATTCAAGCTTACTTTGCCGGGGTCAGCAGTCTTGACAGTCAGCGGAGGCGCTACTTTTAACGGAGATGTTTTTGTTGATTGTGGAGGAATCTGTTTTAGCGGGGCCACCTTCAATAAGACAGCAACGTTTATTAAAAATGGCTCAACCAGTGACAGAGGAACCGGAGCAAATATTTTTAACAGTAAAGTTTCCATCACAAATAATGGAACAGGTTATATTTTAATGTGTAACAACAATGCAGACATCTTTAATGACGAGGTGACTTTTTCCTGTACAAATACCGGTATTATTTATCCGGCATATGCAGGGACAGGAACTCAGTTTAATGAAAATGTGATTGTGAACAGTTCAGGTAGCGGGGGAGTCAGAATAGGAGCAAGTACAGGTAGTTCGATGATTGCAATTGGAAAGAGAATTATCATTGGTTCTGATGGTTTCTCAACGGGGAACTTAACCTTGGGGAATTTCACTTCTGCAGATACGGCCAGTCAAACTTTTTCTTTAAGCGGCAATGCTATTTTGACACTTGGGCCAAACAGTGAATTTGCTGGAGAGATTAATGCAGAAGCCGGTGGGATAAGTCTCAATGGGGTTACTTTTAATGGGCCTTCGAATTTTATAAAGAACGGAACGAGCAGTGATCAGGGAACCGGAAACAATATTTTTAATGCTCCCGTTTCATTTACAAATAATGGTACAGGATACATGTTGTTATGCAACACGAAAAATGATGTATATAATGCAGAGGTAACTTTTACCTGCAATAGTTCCGGAATCATTTATCCGGCATACAGAGGAACTCAAACATTATTTAATGATAATGTCATCATAAATAGCACGGGTAGTGGTGGTGTTCGCATTGGAGCAAGCACCGGATCTTCAGAGCTCGCAGTTGGTAAAAGGATTATTGTTGGATCTGATGGTTTTTCTAATGGCATGCTCACTTTAGGAAACTTCACCTCATCAGATACTGCTCAAACATCTATTGCCTTGACCGGCTCTTCAATAATAACCCTTGGGCCATCCACAACATTTGCCGGGAAATTCACAGCAGAGGCGGGTGGTATTTGCTTGAACGGAACAACTTTCAATGGCGCAACCAACTTAATCAAGAATGGATCTACCAGTGATCAGGGTACAGGAAATAATATTTTTAATGCTCCGGTTTCAATCATTAATAATGGAACAGGCTATTGTTTGCTTTCTAATACGACGCGGGATATTTATAACGATACTGTAACTTATACCTGTACGAACTCCGGAATAATATATCCGGCATATAGAGGAACGAATACAGAATTTAATGCAGATATCATTGTAAACAGTACCGGGACGGGTGGTGTTCGTATCGGAGCCAGCACAGGAACATCCACCTTAGCTGATTCAAAAAAAATCATTATCGGATCGGAGGGGTTTTCAAATGGTACCCTGATGCTTGGAAATTTTAATTCATTAAATACCAATCCGCAATCCCTCGAACTCACCGGAAATGGGATTCTCAGTCTGGGACCGGCTAGTACATTCGAAGGAGATATCATTTCCAATACCGGCGGACTATGCTTTAATGGTGCTACTTTTAACGGGATTGCAAATTTTACAAAGAATGGTGCATCTAACGATCAAGGTATCGGAAATAATATCTTTAACAAGCTTACTACAATTACAAATAATGGTACGGGTTATATATTAATGTCATCGAGTAAGAAAGATATTTTTAATGCTGATGTGAATTTTACAATCACCAGCTCAGGAATAATATATCCTGGATATACAGGTATAGGGAATGAGTTCAATGAAAATATAACAGTCAGTAGTTCTGGTAACGGAAGTATTCGATTTGGTCAAAGTGCAGGAACCTCTGTTTTAGCCGATGGTAAAACGATTTCCATTGGTTCGGGCGGTTTCAGCTCAGGTTTTTTACAAATTGGGAAATTTACCCAGTTAGGAAATACAAGGCAGTCCATGGAAATAACTTCAGGAACAGCCGCTATTTATTTTAATTCCGGAACCACTTTTAATGGAGAAACTAATTTTAGGTTTCCTCAAGTTTATCTGAATGGGTCAACTTTTAATAATACAAGTTATATTGAAAAAAATGGTGCCACAAACAATGCAGGTACAGGGTTAAATATATTTAATGCGCCGGCAACTATCAAGAATAGTGGTACCGGGATCTTTTATTTGGCGAATTCTTCCGGAGACGACTTCAATGAGGATGTCACTTTTATCCAGAATGGTACTGGTGCATTGAGACCTGCACATAATGGAGTAAGCACTTTTGCTAAAAATATTTCCACGATAGGAAGTACTGCTGTGATCACTTTTGCAGCTTCGAACGGGACTGTTGCATTTGACGGAACTGCTGCTCAAAGTATAAGCGGGAGTCCGGTTTATGCACCAATCATGAGGAGAATGAATGTAAGTAATGCTTCAGGTGGTCTCACATTAAATGTTCCTGTTACCGTAAATGTGGCGTTGACCTTAAATAGTGGCTTGGTTTATACTACTAATACAAATTTATTAATTATTGATAACGGGGTTTCATCTGTCAGTGGTGTCTCCAATGCAAGTTATGTCGAAGGGCCTGTAAGAAAAGTAGGTACTCAGGCGTTCACTTTCCCTGTCGGCAAAAATGGTAAATACAGACCAATCGGAATGTCAGCCCCGACAGGTGCTACGAGTCATTTCACTGCCGAATATAAGAATAGTGACCCGGGACTTCTCTATAGTATACTTAGTCTTGTTCTGTCTCTTAAACAAGTAAGCCGATGTGAATACTGGACCTTACAACGAACAAACGGAAGTGCCAACGTTAGTGTTTCCCTTAGTTGGGATGCGAGTTCATGTGCAGTTGGATCTCCGGCGGATTTAAAGGTTACAAGCTGGTTTCCTCTTCTTTCCGTGTGGCAGGATTTAGGAAGCGGCTCGTTTTCCGGCAGCTCGGCTGCAGGAACAATTGTAAGCAATTCTGCTGTCTCGAATTTTGGTGTATTCACTTTAGCTTCCACCAATGCAAATGTGACACTTCCCGTGGAGCTGATGAATTTTGATGCATTGATTGTGAACGATAATACTCAAATCGATTGGAAGACAGCCAGTGAAATCAATAATGATTACTTTACGATAGAACGAAGTGCAGATGGAGAATACTTTGAATCAATAGGCACGGTAGCCGGAGTAGGGAACACTACAAATCTTAGTACGTATCAATTTATCGATGAGAGTCCGTTCTCAGGAATTTCGTTCTACCGCTTGCGCCAAACAGATTACGATGGACAATTTAAAGTTTATGATCCGGTATCTGTTAATTATAAAGGAGCAAACATGGATTTTGTAATCAAGGCCGTTGGGCCGAATCCATTTTCAGATATACTTCGGATTGATTACTTCAGTCCTGACAATTCTCAGTTGCTATTAATCCTGTCTGGCCTTGATGGAAGTATCGCTTTGCAGGAAAACATCAATGTGAATGCCGGATCCGGAACCTATACTACAGGACAATTACCGCAACTTGCTTCTGGCGTGTACATATTGAAACTTGCAAAAGGTGAAGCCGTCCTTGAGTCAAGGAAGCTGGTTAGAAAATAAATCTTGTCAGGTAGAATAAAGTTGAACTTATTTGTACAGACCGGCAGCTATATTTTCAGTCAGTACTTTGGGTACAAAGTTTACCAGTTTTGCCTGAAATATATTTAATAAGCCGGGAATAATTTCTGCCTTATTTTTCATCAATCCCTTGATAGCAATTTTCGCAACACTATCGGAGGTCATATTGAATTTCGCAGCATTTTTTTTCATCTTATCTGTCGTCATACCAGCTGCATCCATAAAGTTCGTATCGGTTGGCCCCGGGCTTAGGCATGATACTTTAACACCATTTCCTTTTAACTCATGCCTTAAGGCCCTAGTAAATTGCAGAACGAAAGATTTTGAGGCACAATAAACAGCCAGTGTGGGTACGGCCTGATATGCAGCAGAACTTGAAACATTGAGAAGATAAGACGTCTCATTTTTCATTAGGTAGGGAAGTAACTGGTGGCTCAATTTTACCATGAGGTTCATATTCACAAACATCATTTTTTCCTGTTCTTCTAAGCTCATTGATGAAAAATTTCCCCAGTGAGCATAGCCCGCATTGTTGATCAACATCTGCACAGGGATTTTTTCAAGCTTCACTAGATTGGTAATTTCATTCACTGAAGCAGGAATGCTCAAGTCAAGTGAAAGGTACCTTACTTTAACTTTAAATTCTGCTTCAATTTCACTTGCCAAATTCTTCAACAAAGATTCTGTTCTGGCAATCAACAATAAATCAAAACCTTTGCGAGCAAGCTCTATGGCCATTGACTTCCCAATTCCTTTGCTTGCACCTGTTATTATTGCAGTGTTCATAGTTACAAATGTCTGGAAAATAAAAATGGAACCAGTTTTGGGGTTCCATTTTTCAATATGCTGATTTTATCAGCGTACCATTTTTATAAAGTTGTGATAGAAGGGGGTTGCGCTATCCTCGCTTTTCGGCATGTACTTTCCAAGGATAACAGGGATATACATAACGCGTCTGCGACTGGGAGCGCCTGTGAGGGGCGATTGTGCTACCCTGTGCCAGATTCTGCCGTCATGAATTACCATGTCGCCTGCCTGGGCATCAACGAGCATTTCTTGTTTATCTTCTTCGTTGTTTAAAAAATATGCCTTCTTGAAAAGCATGTTGAACAGATTTTGGGTATGTGTTCCGGGAATAATTCTCAAGCCACCTTTATCGGATGATGAACTATCTAGATACAAACCAACATTCAACATCTGCATTACTTTTTTTCCGTAGAAAATATCTCTCATACTGTCAGTATGCCAGCCCATCTGCCGAAAGTTACTATTGGGCATATTCACATAATGATTTACAACTACTCCGTCTTTTTCATTTTCGGCAACCCGGGCTCCGTCAGGTAGAAGCGATTTGAGATTTTGTACGCGTGGGCTATTCACAAAATTGTGGATCGCCTCACTAAATTGCGATGTGAAAGGAAAACGGTGAACTATTTCCTTGTCATTTTCATCCTTCCCAAATTTGATTGGGACACCATTAATTTTTTTTGTACCGGCTTTAATCCAACGATCTTGAATAAGTTCTGTGGATTCAATAATTGCCCGTACTTCTTCAGGACTGGCCACCCCTTGAAAATGAATAAAGCCATTCTTATTAAAGAATGAGATTTGTTCGGCCGTTAACTGACTGCCGAGCGTGAATTTTTGGTAGGTCTGTGTACTCATTTCTGAATTTAGTTAATTGAAAGAGTAAGGAAAGTAGGCTGATATGTTAACCACCAGAATTTAACGTTATTATTAAGGAGTGAGGGATTGGTTTTCAATGAAGATATGGGTGCTAAGGTGAATCGATCAGATACTCTTTTGTTTAGCATCAAAAATCAAATTAATTAACCTTTAAGATTAAATTAAATTTTAGAATGTTCGATTTCGTTTAAAAAATGACTACAAATATACAAGAAAAAACGAGAAACAAATTTTGACTAGAAATCATAATTTTAAGGGTTTGGTTTCTGATTTGGTTTAAAAATTTTCTAAACAAGTCGGAGCGTGAATGGTTCATGCCTTTGTTGATTTTTATTGAATTTTAAGCCTAAGCCTCTGATTTCTTGAATAATAATTTTACTTGCTTTTCTGTATCAGAACATGTTGAATATCAGGCCATCTCTGGTGGAAAGATTAAGCTAAACTTGCAGCCTTCATCCTTATTGCTTTCAACTTTTATCTTAATGTTATGAAAGTCAGCAATTGTTTTGACAATCGGTAAGCCAAGGCCATAACTCATTTCATCGTCAGGCCTGAATCTTTTAAAACGATCGAAGATATGAGGAATATTTTCCGGTTGAATGCCAACTCCGGTATCACTGATTGACAAGATGAATCCGTTAGAATCTTCATGGCCTTCAATGTCAATTTTCCCGGAGGCTTTGTTGTACTTTATAGCATTCGAAATCAAATTGAACAAAAGAGTATGGATAAGAGAAACATTCACCGGACCGATTTTAGACTTCTCGTTTATATCTAAAGTTATACTGATTCCTCTTTCCTCAATCCGGTCGGAAAGCTCTTCGATAACCTCTTCGAGTTGAAATTTGATAAAAACCGAATCATTTTTAATGAATTGTGCATTTTCTATTTTAGAAATATAAAGAAGAGCTTTTACAATCCTTGTCAAGCGTGAAAGTGTACGTTGTGATTCCGCCAATTGGCCGAGTACCTCGTGAGGTATTCCCGGTTCATTCATAATATTTTCAAGACGATTCTTGAGGATAGAGGTGGGAGTGAGAATTTCGTGAGAGACATTGGTGATAAATTCACGTTCTACCCTAAAGGTTTCCTGAATCTTCAACATCATTTCATCGATAGCAGAGTCAAGTTGTTTGAATTCATTGGTACTCGTATGAATTTTTCTGGCTTCAAATTTTTCGGGATGTTTAATCTCCTTCAACTTTCCTTTTACGATTTTGTGGAAGGGGCGCAGTAAAATTTGAACGAAGCCAAAATCCAGAAAGATAAACAGCAAGATAACGGCAATCATTATTCGAAATGAAAACTTTCGAATGGTAATAGTTAGCTGGTCTACTGTGCTGAGTCCTTCACCGATTTCAATGGTATAAAGTTGATTGTCATAAATGAATGCCTGTCCGAGAACCCTGTGTTTTACGATTTCGTTCTCAATAATACGTTCTGTATTTACCACTGACGGAGTTCCAAAATCACTTGGGAAAACAGACAGGGGAGAAATGGCCACATACTCTTCTTTAAAGACATTGTAACTTTCGAAGCTACAATCCTGATCAAGTGTTATTTCATCGAGCCCGCCTTTCTGTATCATCAGCATCATCTTTTCAAGACGAGCTTCCAGTCTTTTATCGATATGGTTGTAAACAATTTGCTCGATGACCTTTGGTAAAAACATACCAATTGCCAAAATGATGATCACCTTGGAAAACGTATTGTATAAAGCAAGTTTGACCTGGAGTTTCAAGAGTGATGATCTGGCAGTATAGGTGTCTTAGAAAAAGTGTATTTGTTTTCAGGCCATGTTGAGCCGGTAGCCTATTCCACGAACCGTTTCAATAAAATCTGCATTTCCGACTGCCCCCAATTTCTTACGGAGGTTTTTCATATGGACGTCGATATAATTTGATTCATAATCATCCTCCAGAACATCACCCCAAATATGTTCTGTTAACTGAACACGTGTGATGACTCTGTTTTTATGCAAAGCCATATAGTGTAGCATATCAAATTCTTTCTTGGTGAGATTAATTGCTGTGCCGCCATGATGAATCGTTCTGTTCTGAATATCCATCACATAATCTTGAATCTGAATTGAATTATTCTTCAAACCATGTTTTCTTCGAAGGATGGCCTGCATTCTGGCCTGAAGTTCAAGCAGAGAAAAGGGTTTTGCGAGATAATCATCAGCACCTAAATCAAGTCCTGCAATTTTATCGTCTATCGTACCTCTTGCGGTCAACATGATGAATGCTGCATCCTTACCGCCTTCTTTAGCCTCTTTCAATAACTGAAGCCCGCTGATATCAGGCAGGCCGATATCAAGCAATACAAAATCATATGAGTTGATGAAGATTTTTTCGGAGGCACTTTTACCGTTAAAGGCTACATCGCAGTGATAACCTTGTTTTGTAAGAAATATTTCAATCTCATGAGATAGCTGGCGCTCGTCCTCAACAATAAGTACATTCATAATTTCGCTTTCTTAAATTGTATTCAATACTTCAAGTATGGTATAACAAGCCATTTCAATTTCTTCGTCGCTGATAATAAGGGGAGGAGCGATACGAAGACAATTTGGAGCAAAGAGAAACCAATCTGTAAACAATCCTTTTGCAAGGCATTTGCTGATAATTTCCTGATTTATTTTGACATTTTCAAATTCGAGGCATAAAAATAAACCTTTTCCCCGAATCTCAATAATTTTATCGTGGATCAATAATTTTCGGAAAATTTTTTCCTGTGTGCTAATCTTTGCCTCCCAATCGAAATCCAATAGCTGGTCAAGCGAGGCCTCAGCCGCAGCACAGGATACGGGATGCCCTCCAAAGGTGCTAAGGTTTCCCAGAACAGGATTGTGCGTGAATGCCGACATCATTTCCCGGGAAGCAACGAAAGCCCCCAAAGGCATACCTCCACCAAATCCTTTACCCAGCAAAAGAATATCAGGAATAATAGGGCTGCTTTCAAATGCAAACATAGGACCGGTTCTTCTCATTGCCGTTTGAATTTCATCAACAATAAGAATGCAACCCATTTCTTTACATCGTTGATTCAGTTTAACCAAAAAGTCGTTTGTAGGAAGAATCATTCCGGCTTCTGCTTGTATGATTTCGACAATTACAGCCGAAGTTTGACTATTGATTCTTTCCAATTGGTCGAGATCATTATAATCCAGTATCTCGACACCCGGCAGCAGCGGTCTGAATGCGCTTTTTAATTCTTCGTTCCCACACAGACTCAAAGAACCCTGAGTACTTCCATGATAGGCATTTTTAAATGCGATAAAATTGGTTTTACCATTGAGTCTCTTGGCCAGTTTCATCGCACCTTCGGTAGCTTCGGAGCCTGAATTTGTGAAGTAAACACAACCAAGCGAATCAGGTAAGAGTTTGCCTAATTTGGAAGCAAGACGTACTTGTACCGACTGCACAAGTTCACCATACACCATGAGATGCATGTGTTTGTCGACCTGATCCTTTATTGCCTGCTTAATTTTTTTATTAGAATGCCCGAGATTACTTACCGCAATTCCTGAGATCAAATCGAGGTATTTTTTTCCATCTGAGTCAACTAAATACATGCCATCTGCATGGTCAATTTCCAAAGCTAAAGGAAAGGCACTTGTTTGTGCAATGTGTTCAAAAAATATCTGACGCTGGGAGGACATAATTTAATAACCTTCTCAGTAAAAAAAACATTACGGGAGAAGGAGTTCGCTATTTGGAATCCAAAGCGAAGATATTAAATATAGGGAATCTAAGGCTCTTCCGGAAAATGCTACTAAGCAAGCAAGTATGGAGGAATTAAATTGCGGCTTTTGAATAGATTGCTACTATAATGAGCAGCTAATTGCATCAAGCAAATTAATTTCATTTACTTCGGCATTCTGTGATTTTTGAAAAAACAGCTTCTTGTTCACCAGTCCCCTGATGGTCACTTTCGTGTTATGATTCTCCATCTCTTCTACAATCAGATCAACTTTCATCGATTGACGGCCAAAGGAGAAATATGATTCGGCACAAATGCTGCCATCATGTTCGTTAAAGCTGATGATGCGCATTCCTAAACGGGAAAGTGCACCACGAGTTTTTTTGAATACAGTTTCGACCGGGTATTGAAAAATTGAGGTTCTCATAATGACGGAATTTTGGATTGTTAGTGGTATCCTATCATACCTATTAACCAGCTGCTCAGTTCATCACCTTATCCAGGAACCAGACTTTTGTAAGAAATAGTAATTTATGAGCAACATTTCTGACTAAGAACTTGCGATACATTCAAAAATGCAACCTTTCTTAGCTAATTTGGGTAAATACCTATCTATTGCTTGATAGAATTACCGTAAGAATTTATTGCCTTTTCGGCCAAATTCAGTTTCTCACGGTAAACTGTTCAATGAATTCTAAATTATCTTCATTTCGATGATACAATTTTTGAACTTTTACCTTTGAATAGTTTAGTCCCTTTACCAAAAAAAGAAGATCCTAACATGTTTCAAATCATACCGCCAATGCCTATTCGCATACTATTTATAGCCTTGCTATTTTTATTTCAAAATGTCGAAGCTCAACAGCAGGAGCCCGGGATGACTCTTGGGTTACATAGGAGATTGTTGGAAAATCCCGACTCACCAAGATTAATTTCAGCCTTGATAAAAGGTGAGGCATCTTGTGTAGCTGAGCAAACCACACTTTACGGCGGTAAAGTTATTGTTGTGGCTGGCGATATTTCTTCAGTTACTGTGCCATTAAAAGATCTGCCCTTTTTACTGAAATGCGGATGTGTCGAGAGAATCGAAGCTTATCCCGAAAACGTAAAAGTTCTGAATGATACGATGCGAATGCTGAGTAAAGTAGATGATGTGCATCTGGGTACAGCACCTTTGCCTCAATCTTATAAAGGAAAAAATGTACTAATTGGTTATATAGATTCAGGAATTGATTTACATCATCCGGATTTTCAGGACAGCCTTGGCAATACCCGGGTAGCATGGTTGTGGGACATGACCAAGCCTGTTGCCGCAAACACGCCTCAGCCTTATGGCTATGGTCAGGAGTGGAGTGCAGCCGATATTGACAATGGATTAGCTATCTCCCACACCGGTGAAGATGAGTATGGACACGGAACCTATGTTGCAGGTATCGGCTCAGGAAATGGAGCTGCTGTTGGTCATTTTCAAGGAGTCGCACCAGAGTCTGATATTCTCGTTGTATCATATGATTTTGCTGCTGCCGACACTGTCTCAAGAATGGTTCATGCTATCAGCTACCTGTTTGAGAAAGCCAATCTCTTGGGAAAACCTTGTGCGATTAATGCATCTCTTGGAGATTATATAGGATCGCATGACGGAAAAGATTTACAATCACAATTTATAAGTTACCTTATTAATGCGCAGCCGGGCAGAGTAGTTGTTGCCGCCGCAGGAAATATTGGACTCTATCCTTTTCATGTAGGGAGAACCAGCGTTCCTAATGACACTAACTTTACCTGGTTTAAGTTTAATAGTGGATTTGGAGCTGCATACGTACAAATTTTTGCCGATACGGCTGATTTCAATTTGATCTCATACGCAATAGGTGTGGACAAAATTTTACCTGATTTTAGTTTCAGAGGAAGTACTCCTTTTGCAAATATCTCAAGCACCTTGAACAGTGTATTAACACAGTCTGTTTATAATGGATTAAACCGTTTGGGTGTTATTCAGACTCTTGCAACTGTTAATGCAGGAGTTTACGAACTGGAAATTTTTATCCAACCGGATTCAGCAAATCTCAATTGGCGATTCACAACAACAGGTCAAGGTCATTTTGATTCATGGTCATTTGATTGGGAGTTTCAGAATCTTCCAAGCGCCGTTACTTTCCCGCCAATCGTAAATTATTATTTGCCTGATACCTTCCAAACAATTGTAACAGGGATGGCTTGTCTGGACAATGTCATCACTGTCGGTAATTACTATAATACCGACAGGCATGTCGATGTAAATGGAACCTTACAAATTTCTGCAGGGGATCAGCCCGGTAATCTTGCCGGAAACAGTAGCAGAGGACCTACAAGAGACGGCAGAATTAAGCCTGACATCTCAGCGCCTGGGCATCATATAATCTCTGCAGGTGTGCTAACACAAATTCCCGGAATGATTGCTGCTCAACCCTACAAAGTCGCACAGGGAGGATACCACATAACCGGTGGTGGAACATCCGCTTCTGCACCGGTGGTTGCAGGGATTGCTGCTTTGTATCTCGAACAAAATCCTACCTATACCTGGCAAGGTGTTAAAGATGCCATATTGAATTGTGCAGCGCATGATTCATTCACATGGGGGCCAACACCAAATAATGCCTGGGGATATGGTAAAGCAGATGCATTTTCAACATTATCTGTTTGCAGTTTTGTAGGGATTAATTCAATTCAATCTGATTCCGATCTGCTGGTCTATCCGAATCCGTCAACAGGTTTGATCCATGTTCAGATCCCTTCTGATAAAGATTTATTTCCGGTCCGTATTGATGTAATTGAGCCAACAGGAAGGGTAGTGAAATCATTCTTGTTGAATGACTCTGATCCAAGCATTGATATGAGAAACTTTGCGAGCGGGATTTACTGGCTGCGTTACAGAACCAATAAAAATGAAACGGGTTATAGTTCTTTTGTTCTGGAAGTAAACAGATAGAAGGAGGATCAGGTTATGGATTACTCGGGTCGATATTTCTCAAAATATCCTGAGCTTTTTTTACTTTTGGTGAAAATAACTTTATGACAGAACGCTTCCCGGAAAAAGAAATGCAGGCAGTAAAGCTTCTGCTTAATAAATCAAGAAAAATTGTCATTACGACTCATTATCGTCCGGATGGAGATGCAATGGGCTCTTCTTTAGCCTTGTATAGTTTTTTTAAGTTAAAGGGGCATGACGTTTCCTTGATTACTCCAAGTGACTACCCGGATTTTTTAAATTGGCTTCCCAACAATGATCAGGTGATCAATTTTGAAGCAGAGCCAGGAAAATCAACCGTGCTGGTAAATCAGGCAGAAATAGTTTTTTGTCTCGATTATAATTCATTGAATCGCATTGAGAAAATGGAACCTTTGCTCAGAGATTCCAAAGCAGTGAAGATCCTCATTGATCACCACTTGTTTCCTGAAGATGTTTTTACGCATTCTTTTTCATATTCATCAGCCTCATCTACCAGTGAATTGATATTTCAATTTATTGACAGCCTTGGTGAGTCCGGGATGATTGATAAATCGATTGCTGAATGCATCTACTGCGGGATAATGACTGATACAAATTCTTTTCGCTATTCGAGTATGAAAGCTGATACTCATAGGATCATTGCACGATTGATGGAGGCAGGGGCAGAGAATTATAGAATTCATGAACATGTGTATGATTCCTCAACTGAAAACAGATTGCGTTTGCTTGGATATGCATTGAAAGAAAAATTATGCGTACTGAATGATTATCGCACTGCCTATATTGCACTAAGTGAGGCTGAGTTGCAAATGTTCAATTTTAAAACTGGTGATACAGAAGGTTTGGTCAATTATGCATTAAGTATTGATGGCATCAGAATGGCAGCATTCTTTTCTGAAAAAGAAGGAATGGTTAAAATTTCTTTTCGTTCTAAAGGAGATTTTTCTGTCCAGGAGTTGTCATCTGAGCATTTTTCAGGTGGGGGGCATCGAAATGCCTCCGGTGGAAAGTCTAATTCGAATCTTGACGAGGCCATCCGAAAGTTTTTGAAAATTCTACCTGATTATAAGGAAAAGTTGATGAAAGGTTAAAAATTATGAAGCTCCATTCTGCAAAAATACTTTCGCTTGGTCTTTATTTTTTGATGACTTTATTTTCGTTTTCATGTAAAGTGGACAAGAAAAAAGTTTTGATTGATGAAAATGAATTAAAGGAGCGATTGATGGATGCAAACAAGAATTTATTGCGTTCGGAATTTCATTTAATCGACAGCTTTGTAAATGCACATAATTATCAACTCAATGAGACCGGTTCAGGACTCCGTTACGAAATTGTAAAGAAGACGCAAGGAAAACAAGCTGAAGCGGGAGATGAAGTTATGATTCGGTATAAGTCATACTTTTTAAATGGCGAAACTGTTCAAAAAGGCTCAACCGGCCAACCGGAAAAAGTTAAACTGGGAGAAGCAAAATTGATCCGTGGACTTGAAGAGGTAATACTACTTATGCGTGAAGGAGAGGTAGCAAGGTTAGTTGTTCCATCTCATTTGGCTTTTGGAATAAGAGGAGATGGGGAATCGGTCCCACCTGCGGCAATTTTATACTATGAAATTAATTTGATGGCAATAAAGAAATGAAATCTATGAAAATTATTAATTTATTTTTGATTTTGAGCCTGGCCATTGTTGTTCTTTCTTGCAAAAAGGGAAAAGAACTTAAGACAGAGTCCGGCTTTAAATACAGGTTATACACTGAGAATACAGGTGAAAAGGCTAAGTTAGGTGATTATATAATCATTGAATTGGTGTATAAGACAGAAAATGATTCAGTCCTTTTTGATTCAAGGAAGAAAGTGCCTCTGCGTTTTAAACTTGAAAATATTCCATTTCCCGGCTCTTATGAAGATGGACTTACAAACCTCTCGGAGGGCGACAGTGCGACATTCTATGTGTCTGCTGATTCATTATACAAGCATTACTATCCTGCTGAATCCGATAGAGTGGATCAGGAGAAAACGGTTTTTAAACCTAAGTCATTCCTATTGTTTGATGTTAAACTTCTGGAGATTCAGGATTATGTAGAAGCTGAGCAAGATCAAATGATCAAATTGAGCAAGGCCGAAAAACTTGAGAAGGAAAATCTAAAAACATTTCTTTCAGGACGAGAGTTTATTGCTTCTGAAGACAGTGGGCTTTATTTTTATCATTTGATTAAAAAGGGAGTAGGTAACAATATTAGTAAAGGGAAATTTGTCTCCCTTAAGTATACCGGCAAGTTTTTAGATGGAAAGGTATTCGATAATTTCGGAACGCCTGAAAGGCCCTTCGTGTTTAGAGTTGGCGAAAATAAAGTACTAAAAGCCTGGGAAGATGCCATCACTAATTTTCGACAAGGCGACCAACTTGAACTTGTTATTCCATCAACAAATGCATATGCCGAGCAGGGCTTACTTGATGTAAAATCGGGAGATTATATAATACCTCCCTTTACCAGTCTTTGGTATGAAATGGAAATTCTTCAGGTTACTGATACACTAAAAATAGCAAAGAAATAATCTATGATTAGCTACCAATCAGAAAAATGCAGGGCTTTTTGTGGAATGAAGGAGTATTTTTCTTCCAGTTTTTAATAAGTTTTGTTCTAATGTTTTCATTTTGTCCTGTTAACTCAGAGGCTATGCACAGTTTAGAGTCATCATGCATAATTTGTAATAGATCATCAATCAATTGCATGTTTCTATACGGAGTCTCAATAAAAATCTGAGTTTGTCCGGATTTAATTGTAATTCTTTCCAATTCCTTAATCTTTTGTTGTCTCTGTTTCGGATCTCTGGGAAGATATCCATGAAAGCAAAATGATTGCCCGTTAAAACCACTTCCCATCAAAGAGAGAAGAATGCTTGAAGGACCCACGAAGGGTACTACACGAATCCCGTGTTCATGGGCAAGCTTTACCAGATCGCTTCCCGGATCTGCGACAGCAGGACAGCCGGCTTCAGAGAGTAAGCCAATATTGGTGCCCGATTTTAACTTGTTCAATGCAGCAGGAAGTTCTTCGCCGGTACTATGTTCATTAAGAAGTTGGAAGACGAATTCGGATTGAGGTATAGGGCTCTTAATTCTTTTTAAAAATCTGCGTGCAGTTTTTTCTTCTTCCACAACAAAATCATGCAAAGTGTGAACTGTTTGAATAACAGATTCCGGAATGACAGAAAAATTATCATCAGATAAAAAGGTAGGGATCAAATATAATGTTCCTGCTGTCATTTTATTTTATTGATATAGGATTCGCAAGCTTCATCCAGTAAATTGAACACATCAGTAAATCCCTCTTCGCCGCCAAACCATGGGTCAGGAACATTTTTATTTTTCTGATGGGGGATATGATTAAGTAGTAATTCTACTTTATTTTTATCTGATTCGTTTCTTGCGAGGGCTAATATGTTCTTCATATTGCTTTGATCCATTGCAAATATTTTATCGAAATTGTCAAAATCTGAAGCGTTAAATTGCCTTGCCTTGAGTTTTGAAATATTTATTCCAAAAAAATTCGCAGTACGAATTGCCCTGGGGTCAGGACTTTCACCTGTATGCCAATCACCGGTGCCTGCAGAATCTATATGTAAATCCAATTTATAGTCAAGAGATTTTTTTCTGAGTATGCCCTCAGCCATCGGTGATCGGCAAATATTACCAAGACAAACCATTAATACTTTCATTGTTAGATGCGTTTTGTGAGACTCAAATTATTGAATCCGGTAAAACTGATTTCGGTTAAAAACGCAAATGGCTTTGGCAAGAAGTGTCTTTGTCAGGAAAGGGTTATTTTTAGATTTAGAAAATATATTTTTTCTTTCCACTGTCCATTCTTGCCGGAGGTCAAGTAATGTCAGGTTTGCAGGCGCATTTTCTTCAATAGACATTATTGGAAGTCCGAGTATTTTTTGTGGGCCGGAGGTAAATTTGTCAAGAATCTGTTCATTGCTTAGGTGATTCTTCAAAGCAGTATACGCAGCTGCGAAGCAGGTTTCAAGCCCTTCGGCTCCAAATTTTGCAAGCTCAAATTCTTTCTTTTTATTTTCAACATCTTCAGGAAGATGATCAGAACATATTGCATCAATGGTTCCGTCCTTTAATCCTTTAATGAGTGCGTCAACATCCTCTAAAGTCCTTAGTGGTGGCATCATTTTGAAGTCTGATTCAAAGCTTTTGAGTTCTGAATCGGTAAGAGAGATGTGCGCGGCTGAGACGTCTGCGCTGACTCTCATTCCCTTTTTCTTAGCAGCTCTGATCAACTCAACAGACCTCTTTGTTGATATGGTCGAGAAATGGATTTCTGCATCAGCATATTCAGCTAAAATCAGATCGCGACTAATCATTATTTCTTCCGCAATTGAAGGCAATCCCTTTAGTCCTAGTTGGGTGCTGGATATTCCTTCATTCATTTGTCCTTTTTGAGCTATTGATTGATCATGGGCAAAGGAGAAAATTTTACCACCGAAATTTTTTGAATAGAGTAATGCTCGCAACATCAGGCCAGCATCCATTACTGATCTTTTATCGTCTGTGAAGACCTTTGCTCCGGCATTATGCATGTCGAACATTTCACTGAGGTCTTTTCCTTCCTGTTTGTTTGAAATGGTTCCGGCCACTAATACATCTACCAGTTGGTTTTGCGTTCTGTTACATATAAATTCGATAAGCGAACCGGAGTCAACCGGAGGATTCGTTGAAGGCATACATAGAACAGTAGTGAAGCCACCTTGCTTAGCAGCCCGACACCCTGATTCTAAATCTTCTTTATGTTCATTTCCCGGTTCCTGAAAGTTAACATGCAGGTCTACCAATCCTGGGCTTAAATATTTGTTAAGCCCATCAATGGTTTCATCGCATTTTTCTTTTATCGTTCCTGCATCAGCTATTTTCCGAATCATTCCATTTTCCAGTAAAACATCTTTGCACATTCCATTAAATTTAGAATTAGCAGAAAGGATGTTCACCTGTTGAATGAGAATTTTCATATCGCTTGAGGTTTTATTCCTGCCGGTTGAAAATAGCGCAGGAGAAGAATTTCTATAGCCAGAAATACTAAGGCTAGAATGATAAAATATTTCCACAACCTGATTCCTTCTTCCAGCTGTGTGAGAGTATGGGTCAATTGTCCTGCCTCAATCTCAAGCATCGCCATTTTCGGGTTTCCGGATTTGGAGACTAATTCTTCCAGTTCAGAGCCGGTGTAACAGTCAAGGTTGGATTCTTTTCTGTCATAATTAAAAGAGTGAATTGTTATTAGTCGGTTTCCTTCATAAAGAGAGTAATTTCCTGCGTGCTGAACCTGATCTCTCACAGAGAGTAACCATGTGCTCGCAATCATTTTACTATCGGGAATAATATCAAATTTGATTTCTTCATTCCGAAGGTGAACGACCTGATCATTCGAAATCAACGTGTCCTGCTGTACGGTGAATTCATTTTCTCTTCCTATGATTGAAGGTGCCTGAATGCGTGAACCACTTTGCAAAGCTGCTTTTAGCATGATAGGAACAAAAATAGCATGGCGTTGAAAACTGCTGAAGGATTCTTGTAAAGGAACGCTAAGAGTGAAAACCTGACCATTTCCGGATTCTGTCATTCCCAAAAAAGTAGAACCATTTTGGAATTTCATCAAGGCTATTTCCGGAATGCGTGAGTTTTTACCTAATTGAAAATACTGCTGTACCGCAGGAAGATCCATGTTCTCAGGTAATCGCTTTCCTTGTTCAAACACACCTTCAAACAAAGGATGAGAGCTCTCAATTTTTGATATCTTTTCAGGAACAGCATTTAGACTAATAAATGAATTGGTCTTTAGTCCCTGAAATATGGATTGGTAACTTTCAAGATCAGCTGAGGCTGATGGAATGATAAACAACACGCCACCACGTTTCACATAGCGGGTAAGTTCTTGTTCCAGTCCGGAAGATATTTTATCAACCTCATTCAAAATGATCAATTGCTGAGAGCTGAATGATGAATAGTCAACTTGTGATGAAGGAACAGCTTTGTACTGGAAGTATGGATCATTCCCGTATAAATTTTGAAGGAATTTGTCTCCTTGATTGCCATTAATGGAAAGCACGAGAATATTAGGACGTATATTAAAACTCAGGAAATAGTCGTCGTCAAAAATAACCGGGTAGTCGGTGATATTCAATTTTGCACTTTGCCAGCCATTATCAGTAGGAGTGAAGGAAAGTTTTACTTCAGTCATTGAATTGGAAGCAATGTTTACACTTCCTAAAGCCTTTTGAACATTATTGATTGTTAATTTAAGCGGTACGTTCTCCACATTTTTTGTACCTGAATTCTTTAGCCTGACGATCATTTCAGCAGCTGAATTCACCTGAAGGAGTGGCGTGCTTAAATAAGCAGTATCAATTGAAACGTTTTGCAGTCCGGTTGATTTCAGAGGGATCAGTCGGATGTTGAGCAGGCTGTCAGCATGAATATCCTCAACATTGCTGATTGATTTTTGGAAATCTGATATGATATAGGAGGTTGGAGAAGATTCCTTTTCGTTATTGTCTTTGAGAAGGATATCAGATTGTCTGGATACCACTTCGTGCAGGTTTCTCACGGAGGAACCGGGTTTTATATCGCTTAGTTCTTCCAGAAACTCATCACGATTTAAAAATCGTTGATGCTTGGCTTGAAAATCATTAGTCAGCAATTGAAATCTGTCAGATACTTTATAGGCCAAGGCTACTTCTCTGGCTTTTTGTTTGGCTTCATCAAGCAAGGCTCCGTTCTTTCCTTGGGCGTCCATGCTAAAAGAGTTGTCGACATATATACTCACTTTTCTTGAAGATTCCGCTTTTCCCTGAAGTGCAGAAGGAAAGTATGGTTGTGCAAAGGCGAGTACGAGGCAGGCAAGTGCCAGCAATCTTGCCAGCAGCACCAATAAATGCTTCAGTTTGGATCTGGATCGAGTATCCTGTTTAATTTCACGGAGGAAGCGAACATTAGTGAAATATAATTTTTTAAACCTGCGAAAGTTAAAAAGGTGAATTAAAACAGGTATCGCCAAAGCGAAAAGGGCGAGGAGGAATTCCGGATAGATGAATTGCATTGCGTGCAAATATAAGGATTCAGAATTTCTCAAACACGCCTAATCCAAAGAGAGCATAGTCATATTTTACAGGATCTAAGGGGTCAAATTTGCGAAGCCTGGCTGTCAATTCAGTTACAGCTTGCCAATCGTCTTGTTTTCTGGCTAGTAGGCCCAGCTTGCGAGCCACCCTTCCTGAATGCACATCCAATGGGCAGAGCAGATCTGAACTGTACATTTTTTTCCATATTCCCAGGTCTACTCCGGCTTTATCTTTTCTGACCATCCAGCGAAGGAACATATTTAGGCGTTTAGCAGCAGAGCCTCTGGCCGGATCAGAAAAATGTTTTTCTTGCCTTAAATCGTGGCGAAGGGAAAAGAACGTATTCCTGGCAGCAATTATTGCTTCTTTGGTCTTATTTTCCTCTTTGCTTTGCGAGACAAAAATAGCTTCGAGACTGCTTTGATTTTTATAGATTTTTTGTAGTGACTTCAGAAAAAAAATACAATCTTCTCCGTTAAAAGTCCTGTGTTTGAAGGAGCGAAAAGGGATGAGGTCCGAAGGTTTGAAATGAAGGATAAATTGATGAGGCGAGCGATCCATTTTGTCCAACAGTTTGTGGGCATTTTTTAGAATGGTTACTCTTTGTCCCCAGGAAATAGTTGCCGTCAAAAAAGCGGCAATCTCGATATCTTCCTTCTTGCTAAAAAGATGCGGTATTGAAACCGGATCGTCGTCTAAGAAAGCTGTTCTGTTGTACTTTGCTGCCTTCTCTTCAAGAAAAGAATGGAGTGCTGCATCCTTTAGTGCTGCCATTCAGCAAAGTTACACATTGGGCAATCAGAACATCATATTCATTGCAATGAAACTGCAAGTAAAAAGAATGAAGATGTCGATTAGGGCCAATTTAATCTTATATGTATCCATAGTGTTCTTTTTTGGTAGATTTAAATAGAATTTGATTTGAACTCAATTATTTAAGCCGACAAATGCGAACCGCGTCTTCTGGTAGCACCTCCGTGGATGATTGAGAAGACATTGCTCATTTGATCCAGTAAATTCTTTTCCATATTCTTAAGCGAACTGGAAGGATTTTTTTCTCCGTAAGTGATGCTGAAAGGTGTCTTTGTTTTGCTTTCAGCTAATGAATTGTGAACGATTTCCATTTTGTTTAAAATTAGGTTGTTGGTTAGGATTATTATCAATTGAACTTTAGATACTGATGAATTCTCTTAATTGAAAAGCATCAAGAGGCTTTACCAGGTAGCGTACGACGCTGCTGTTCATTAACACTCTTTGTTTTTCTTCGAGGTCATTCCGGTTTGAAAGCACAATTATTTTGCATTTGTTTTTAACGAAGTCAGACATGCCTTCGAATTCAGTTATGAAATCGAATTTTTCCAGTGACTTCATATGCAGATTGACAAAAATCAGTTCCGGGACTTCGCTTAAGCGTTGGATGTTGTGCAGGTTGTGAATGGCTGCATGAGGATTTGATTCCAGTTTTATTTCTTTTGCGACATAGCATGCTCGCAGAATTGTTTCAGTGATTTGATTCTCCATTTCATTGTCGTCAATCACTATCGCTTTGTGAAAGCGAGGCAAAGGTTGATGTACATGCAGCGGGAAGGAGGGATTGTGCTTTTTTGCTTTCATGGTCTGGTGTGTTTCGGTTAATTGATACATCAAAAATAGACCATGTCCATACCCTGAAAAAGGGACAAAACGTAAATAAATGGACATCCGGAAGCATCTTTGAGGATGAACCGAATGTCTAATTATTTGCTAAAATTTAGCTAATTTGCTTTTAAATGTTTTTTTCGTGTTTATCCAAATTTCAAGAGTTTAAAGATTAATAGTTGATTTACAGCACTATAGTGCAAATTATTAAGATAATTTGCGGCTTTCAAAAAATACCCCAATATTTGTGAAATGGGACATTAGTTTTGGTGCACTTCACTTGCTGGAGGATTTGGATCAACGGTGACCACAATATCATCCTCACTTTTTGATCCAATTTCATTTCCTTTCAAAAATGAATTTAGAGCAGCTTCACCTCCGAGTTCGTCAAATCTTGAATCGGATTTAATTGCGTCAGAAGCATCTTTAGAGAGATTTGAAATGTTTGATTTATCGTCTAGGTGAATACCAAGAGATAGTAATAGTGCAATGATTAATTCTAGCATGTTTATTAGGTTTAATATATTACTCGCATATTAAGCCCGATCACCTAATCCGATGATTCATTTTTTACCTAAATCTTACTTTGTAAGGAAATAGTGATTTTAAATCGAAACCAATAATGAATAGTTTGAATCAGCTTAGAAATATTATTTCTTCCTTCCAGGGTGAAGAAATAAAATCACTAGAAAAGCATATTAACTATTTAAAAAGCGGACAAGATCTTCAAATATCAAAAAGTGCTCAATTGTTAAAGTTTTTATTGGAATCTCAAGTTCATAGCCCAACGGACATTCAGAAGGCTATTTATGGGAAGCAAAATTATTCTGCTTTCAATAAATTAGTTAATCGATTAAGGGAAAAGGCACTCGAGGTAATGCTTTTTTCTTCAAATATCAAGAGCGGATCATATGCGGAAAGGAGCAGGACTATCTTTGAATTAAGAAAAAGGATGATACAAATCGACATGCTTATTCTAAAAGGCCTGAGACGAAATATTCTGGAAGAAATTAATTTGGTAATAAAGAAAGCTAAGGAGTATGAGATTTATGATGTTTTAGTCCAGGCGCTACATACCAAACAGAGGTTTCAAGGTGTTGACCTTGGTCAATCCCAGGCTGACAATCTTAAAATTGAGATTCAGAAAGCCGAATTTCAATGGACATCGTTGAACTATTCGCAATCTAAGTTTAATGAACTTATTTCCATGATTAATAGTTCATCCAACCCTGATTCTTATAAAACTGAACTAGCGTTTGGGCTCGGCTTATTAAAAACTGAGTATGAGAGGACTGATTCAGCTACCATTGGATATTACTACAAACTTTTGTTAGTTGAAAAATTCCAGAATGAGAAAAACTATAAAAAAGCAGGTGAGTCTCTAATTGAGTTAATTACTTTGATTGATAATAACAGTTCGGTTTATAGCAAATTCAGGATTGGCTCAATGACACTCAACATTGCAAATAATTTCATCTTCCTAAAAGAATTAGACGCTTCCTTGGAAAAGTTGATTATAGCCAAAGAGTATTTTGCGAATCAGCCCGTGAATTTGGCCATCTTGAATGAGATTGAGTTTTACAATTTGTTTTATAGGGGTGACCTGGATCAATCAAGTTTATGTCTTGATGACTTAATTAAATATACACGAACGGTAAATACACCCTTACTGCTTGATAAGCGGATTTTCTTCAAAGGATGCCTTCGATTTATACAAGGTGATTATCAGCAAGCGCTAGACTTGATAATTGACTGCAATGAATTGGACAAAGACAAGGAGGGATGGAATATTACCAAAAGAATCATGATCACTCTTTGCCGGATAGAGATTCAGGATTATGAATCGGTCGATCTTAAAATTAACAGTCTTGACAAATTTATTAAAAGACTTTTGAAGACAAAGAATGTTAGACCACGCTATCTCATCATTATCAGGATATTGAGGAAATTGATCAATGAAAACTTTGATTATCGAAAAGTCTATACGAGTAGATTGAAATACTTCAATCTACTTAGCTCTGATGACTCTGACTACAGATGGGAAATAAAAAGCCCGGAACTGGTAATATTTGATGAGTGGTTCAGATCTAAAATGAAAAAAAAGACCTACGACCACAAAATCATTATGAACAATATTTTCAAGTGATTCAATTAAAAATACTGTATTTATGGAGTTGTGTTAACAAGGAAAAGCTCTTTTCTTGGAGGCTTGAAAAATCTTTTTCTCAATTATTGTATCAGCTTTCTTATCATTTCTTCTCCGTTAAATTGCCAGGCATCAGATGGAGGAGAATGGATAAATTCATCACATTTAGTAGATTCTGTTTTCTATATTGAAAAGTTAGTACCGTTCAGAATATATCATGAACGTATTTCTTTGTCTTCTTCTTTCACACTGGCAAAAAATGCATCAGCAGTTCACACGTCTTTCTTTCAGTTTTCCGAAAATTACAGCTTAGGCTTGAGAATAAAAGCAGGGCAAAGTGAATACGATATTTCTGCAGATTCTGAGATAGGCTACAAATATTATCTGGATAGTATTTGGGACCAGACCGAAGATCAGCTTGCAATGTCTATCTTCAGGTTTGGATCACGGGAAAAAAAATTCAGATATACCTACTCTATGCAATTAAACTCGTCTATTCTCCCGGTCTATAAGTCAGACCCTTCCGAATTTCGAGCCGAAAAAAGGTTGAAAACCGGAGGATTTTTTAATCCAGGTGAATTAAATTTAGCTTACGGTTTTTCCTGGAGTTTTTGGGACATTAGTTTTCTTAATGTATCATTGGCCAGTATGAAACTCCAATCTTTCTCAGATTATCTTTATAATGATTCCGGGCCTAAAGTGGCAGGATACAAAAGAGTGTGGAAGCTTGACTATGGTATGAGTGTTAATCTTAGGATTAACCACCACTTATCGAAGCGACTGATATGGTTAAACCAGAGTCGCTTTTTCTTCAACTCTCCGGACAAGCACAATCTTCGACTTAGCATAAACAATCAATTAGAATATAAGCTCATTAGCTTTTTAAAACTATCTGCATATACCCGGGTTGATTATTTTCCCTCGATCAGGCAAAAGATCCAGGTAATCCAGGAGTTTCGTCTGGGCTTTGAGTGGACATTAAGTCAATGATAGTTCGACTGATTATGCTTATCCGGTTGCTTGAGAGAGCCCTACTCCTCGCTGATCTTTTTTTCGATGAAAGGCTCAGAGGCAATGGAGAGTGAACTTAATCCTGTGTACCTGTTTTCCATCAATTCGAAAACTTGCCTTGGGCTAAGGTCATGAATGCTGCAAATTTTAAAGAAATTTTTCATGGTAATGTTTTGACCATTTTCCCAGCGCCAGTAAGCGGTTCTGTTCAAATTGTTTTCATAGCTAAAGAGTTCAGCTGATTTGAATCCTTTGGTCAATCTTAGTCTCCTGATGATAATTCCGAGATTGATTAGCATTTCGTCTTTTGGGTGGTTTTTAGTGCTCATGGTAATTTTAGTTGAATGTGTGCACTAAAGTATAAGCGTCATATTTTCGGAGAATAGAAAAAACAGAGGCCATAGTTACAATTGGATTTAAAAATATTTAATTAGTTTAGTGTTTTATATGGATTTTGGATGGACATTTCTCCAACATTTTTTACATAATAAAATTAACCATTATTGAGATTTATGAAAGAGTATAATGATTTGAAGAAAATAGTAGCCAATTTGACGGAAGAGGAGTTTCGGTACGAATTAACTAGGTATTCAAAAGTGACCGGTGAAAATTCGAAATATAAAACCTTATTGACCTACCTAAGAGCGTCAATTGATTCATCATATGAGGAGACTCAAATTTATTTGTATGGAAAAGGAAAAAAGTCAGCTTTTAGGCAACTTATTTACAGATCGAAGGACAAAATATTTGAGCTTTGGATCAGTAGGTATTCTATAAATAATTGCCAATTTTATGACAACAGGGCAAAGGAAATATTAGCACTTCGAAAGCAGCTAATTCAGTTTGATATTTTGTGCCTGAGAGGCATGAATGACATTGGATTGAAATTAG
>Ga0154020_10000355_pt1 | contig 55668 bp, 39 predicted proteins | sample Klosneuvirus_201_FD_109709 | JGI IMG/M metagenome (GOLD analysis project Ga0154020, IMG submission 109709) | Active sludge microbial communities from wastewater, Klosterneuburg, Austria - Klosneuvirus_20160825_MG | ecosystem: Engineered > WWTP > Aerobic digester > Activated sludge | place... | reverse complement strand
TAGGCGAGGCGGGACAGCAGGCTGCGCGCCATTTCGCGCAGGTCATCGCTGAAGCTGGTCTCGGTCAGGTAGCGCAGCTTGCCGATGAGGGCGCGGGTCCGCCTCGGCAGGTGGCGCTTGTCGAGTAGCTCACCGATTCGGATGATTGCTTCCCGCACCCGCGACTCCTTTTCATGCTCGAGGAGCTGCTCGAGAAACTCGTGATCGTCAGGCAGCGGGAAGCGCGCCAGATACTTTTCGGCGGCCCGGCTGATCTCTTGACGATTGACGGCCTCGGCGAGCTTGCGAAACAGCGTCGCTTTGTCCTCGGGCGGCTTCTTTTTGCCTGCCGGCTTCTTCCCGCTCTCTGCCTCAGCGGACGCACTCTCCGAAGCGGCGGGCGCGGCGACTGGCGGCGTGGGGGCCGGCGCTGCTGCCTTGGGTTCTTCCGGCGGGCCACTGCGTCCCACCAGGTTCAGCTTGTCGGCCAGCTTGCCCATCTCTCCCTTGGCGAACGCCGCCTCGAGCACCGCGCGGTACTGCTTCTGCCGGGTCTCCTCGCCATGCGGGGGCCGATCCGAGGGGCCGCCGCTCCTGCCGCTGCCGCTGCCACTGCTGCTGCCACCGCCGGCGCGACGCTTGTCGATTTCGCGCCAGGACATTTTGGGTCGATCTTCGGTTCCCATGGTCGTATCTCTTGCCGTAAAAGGCTCTAGCCCAGCTCGTGACGAGGGGGTCGGCCCAGAAGGTCGGACATCACCTGCCCGACGGGTTGGTTTTCATAAAGCACGCGGTAAATTGCTCCACTGATTGGCATCTCGACCCCGACTTTGGCCGCCAGATCGCGCACCGAGCGGGTGGTGCGAATGCCCTCGGCGATCTGACGCATCTCGGCCTGCACCTCGGTAAGGCTCTTGCCTTGTGCGAACAGCAGTCCGGCCTGACGGTTGCGACTCTGTGGTCCGTTGCAGGTCAGCACCAGATCGCCCATCCCCGCCAGTCCCGCCAGCGTCAGTGGGTTGCAGCCGAGTCGCACGCCAAGTCGGGAAATCTCTGCCAAGCCGCGGGTGATCACTGCGGCGCGGGTGTTGTGGCCAAAGCCAAGTCCATCGGCGATGCCGCAGGCGATGGCGATGACGTTTTTGACGGCTCCCCCGACCTCGGCTCCGACGACATCATCGGAGGTATAGACGCGAAACGTACCGACCTGGAAGGCCCGCTGCACCGCCTCGGCAATTGCCCGCTGCTTGGCGGCTGCGACGACGGCGGTCGGGTGCTTCTCAATCGTCTCTTTGGCAAAGCTCGGTCCCGACAGCACTGCGATCCGATCGTGGAGGACGCTCGGCAGCACCTGCTGGAGCACGTGATCCATCGTCAGCAGCGACTCGTTTTCGATGCCTTTGCTGGCGGTGACGATGATCGCTTGCGCGGGCAGGTCAGCGGCGATTTCCGAGAACACCTGGCGCATCGTGTGCGTCGGCACCACTGCTACCACCATGGATGGGACGTCCTGCGGCAGCGCTCGGACTGCTGCCTTGAGGTCCGACGTAAACGCAAGCGACGCAGGGAGCTTCAGCCCTGGCAGGTAGCGCCGATTTTCGTGCAGCTCCGCCAGCTCCGCCAGCTGGGCGACATCGCGACCCCACAGGGTCACGCGGTGCTGGTTCTCACAGAGCACACAGGCCAGTGCGGTGCCCCAGCTTCCGGCTCCTACGACGACGATATCCATGATGATGATTCCGCTACAGGCTTACTTTGGATTGGGTGACGAAGGAACAATCGCAAGCGGCTTGCCAGTGGATGGCGAGTCGACTGCGCAAAAGGGCCCAACACCAGGACAGAAGGGCCTACGAGAGCAATCGCTAAACCGTGATTCATCATAACAAAAAGCGTCTCGGTTTCGCGCTAGCAATTTCCGCAGCGAGCCCCCTTCGCTTGCCCTGCGTGCAGTGGTTGCCAACCTTGGGGCTTGAGGGGCTCATTGGGTTTCTTCGGGGCTTGGGGCTTGAATAAAAAAGCGTTGCTGGGTCAAGTGCGCGACGCGGCATGGAGTTGGCTCTTGCGCCCGAACTTGGGGCGCTTGATGACAAACTTTGCCGCGAGCGTCCGTACTTAGTCGTGTTAACCTCCAAACATGTCTCGTAAGTTCCTTTGCAGTCTGGTCCTGTTCTCCGTCGCGATGACACCTTTGGCCGCGCAGGCCGATGAGGCCGCCGCTCAGTATCAGAAGGGCTTGCAGTTCATGCAGATGGGTCAGCTCGATGCTGCCCAGGCTGCCCTGGAATCCGCGCTCAAGCTTCGCGGCAACTATGCGGCTGCTGAGCTGACCCTCGGCAATGTGTTCCGCAAGAAGAAACAGTGCGAGCAGGCCATCCCGCACTACGAGGCCGCGATTCGGCTCCAGCCCGACGATCCGTTTGCACACGGCAACATCGGCTTCTGCTACGCCAAGTCGAACAAGGATGCCGATGCGATTCGGATGCTGCTTCGGGCGACGGAGCTGGCCCCCAATGAGATCCAGTGGCGGACTTCGCTGGGCGCGCTCTATCGACAGACCAAGCAGTTTGACAAGGCGCTGCCACACCTCGAGAAGGCCGTTCAGCTCGATCCGAACAACCCCGACGCGCTGCGCAACTATGCGGTGGCGCTGCGGCAGGCCAAGAACCTCGACAAGGCCGCAGACATGACCCGTCAGGCGATTAAGCTGCTGCCCAATGACAGCAACCTGCGCTTCGACCTCGGCGTGATCTACCGAGTCCAGGGCAAGACCACCGAAGCGATTGCCGCCTACCGCGATGCGGTCAAGCTGGACGACAAGAACGCCGAGGCTTGGTACGACCTGGGTGTGCTGCTCGCGCAGGATCGCCAGAAGCAAGAGGCCGTCGATGCCTTCAACAAGTACATCGACCTCGTCGGCAGCAAGAACCCGACCCAGACCGAAGGCGTCCGTCAGCAGATCCGCGGTCTCGGCGGCGCCGCCCACTAAGCCCCCCTCTCGATTCCCTCCGCCGTCTGGCGCTTCCCCATAGCCTGCCCAGTTTGCCGTAGCAGCGCTGTCTCCTCCGCTGGTACGATGGTGCGGAGGAGTCCATACAGTCATGAAGCCATTCCTCAAGAAGGCGCTGATGGTTGGTGGGGCTGTGATCGGCGTACTCACCCTTACGGCGGTTGGCTATGGCCTGAGCTTGACCTCGGCATTTGATGCCAGCATGAAACAGGTCCGCGAGATCCCAGTTCCCACGGTCAACCGCTCGACCGACGCCGCAGTCCTGGCGCGTGGTAAGCACCTGGTCGAGTCCTTGGGAGCCTGTGCGACCCGCGACTGTCATGGCACCGACCTGGGTGGTGGCCGAGTGCTCGAGATGGGACCCCTCGGCACTTTCACCGGGCCCAACATCACGCCCGCCGGACTGGCAGTGGCCTACAGCGATGGCGAGTTGGTGCGCCTGCTCCAGCATGGGGTCAAGCGCGATGGTCGCAGCGTCCGGTTTATGCCGGTGCAGGACTTCTCCTGGCTGCCCGAGAGCGACCTCGCTGCGGTGGCCTCCTATCTGCGCACCGTCCCGCCGGTCGAGCGTCCAAGTGGCGTGGTCGAGGTCAAGCCGCTTGCCAAGATCCTCGATCGACGCGGCCAGCTGGTCATGGATGTCGCCCGCCATCTCTCGGAAACCAAGCCCGAGCTTGCGGAAACCCCCACGCCAACCGCTAAGTACGGACGCTTCGTCGCGCGCCTGTGTACCGGCTGCCACGGGGAGCGCCTCAGCGGTGGACCCATTCCCGGCGCTCCGCCGTCCCTACCCATCCCCGCCAACATCACCCAGCACGAGACCGGCCTCAAAGACTGGAGCTACCAGGACTTCGAGAAGCTGCTCAACCAAGGCATCCGCAAGAACGGTCAGCCGCTCAACCCCTTTATGCCCTACGAAGCCCTGGCCAAGATGGACGACACCGAGAAAAAAGCCCTCTGGCTCCACCTCCGCACCGTCCCGCCCCTCCCCCACGGCCAAAGGTAGCCCCCGCTCCGCCCAAAAGAGCTGGCTAGAACACCTCGGCGAACCAGGTGCGCATTCTTCGCCACACGCCGCGCCGCTCACTGTTCTGAGACAGTAAGAGTCCGTCCTGCTTGCGGGCGCCATGTAGCACGAGGCCCACAGCGGTTGCATAGATCGGCGACTTTACGACGTCCGACAGTCCGCCAATGCCCTGCGGCACCCCCCGGCGTACCGGCATCCCCAGGATCTCTTCTGCCAGCTCCGGCAGACCTTGCAGGATCGTCGAGCCACCCGTCACCACCATCCCCGAAGCCAGCGTGTCCGCCAGGCCGCAGCGCTCCAGCTCATCGCGCACCAGCGAGAAGATCTCATCGACCCGCGGCTGCAAGATCTCCGACAGCACCGTCCGAGGAAACACCCGTGGCGGGCGACCACCCACCGATGGCACCTCGATGGTCTCGTCTTCGGCGACCAGGCTCGACATCGCACAGCCATGGCGATGCTTGAGCCGCTCCGCCTCGGTCATCGGCGTCCGCAGCGCCACCGCGATGTCGTTGGTCAGCTGATGGCCGCCGATCGGCAGGACGATGGTGTGGACCAGCGCCCCTTCCGAAAAGACCACCAGATCACTTGTCCCGCCCCCAATGTCGAGCAGCGCGACCCCCAGCTCCTTCTCATCGGCGTGCAGCACCGACTCGGCGGTCGCATAAGGCTCCAGCACCAGGTCCTGCACTTCCAGACCGCAGCGCGTGCAGCACTTGATGATGTTCTGGGCCGACGCGCTTGCCGCCGTGACGATGTGGACGCGCGCTTCCAGCCGCACGCCCGCCATGCCGAGCGGCTCTTTGATGCCGTCCTGCTGGTCGATCGAAAACTCGCGCGGCACCACATGGAGGATCTCGCGGTCCTGCGGAATGCTCACCGCCTTGGCCGCTTCGATCACGCGCTCGATGTCGGTCGGGCGGACCTCGCGATCGCGAATCGCCACCACCCCTTCCGAGTGGAACGCTTTGATGTGCGAGCCCGCGATGCCGGCATAGACCTGGGTGATCTCGACGCCGGCCATGTGCTCGGCTTCCTCGACCGCTTTGGCAATCGCCGCGACCGTCGAGTCGATGTTCACCACCACGCCCTTCTTCAGTCCTCCGCAGGGCTGGGTGCCGACGCCGATGATATCGATGCCTTCATCGGTGATCTCACCCACCAGGCAAGCCACTTTGGTGGTGCCGATGTCGAGCCCGACGATGATTTCCTCACGCTTTGCCATGAATAATCGCCTAACCACTGCTCGCTGGTCGCGCGGTCGAGCCCCAAAGGGCACTCGCACCCGCTGACCGCACCTGCCTAGCTTGCCCAAGCCCACCCAAGGGCGCGAATTTTTTGGTCTAAGTATCCAGCTCGAGCACGGTCACACCGTCGCCGCCATCGCCTGGCCCAGCCGGGTAGAGCTTGCGCACGCCGGGAAAGCCCGCAAAGTGCTCGCGCAGCGCCCCCCGCAGCACGCCAGTGCCGTGGCCGTGCAGGATAAACACCGCCGGACGGGCCTCGCGCAGCGCATCGTCGACAAACTTCTCGGTCCGCGCCACCGCAACCGGCAGACGCTCGCCGCGCAGGTCAATGGTCGCGTCGGGCGTACGTGGCGGGACAATCGGTGCCGCCTCGTGCATGACCAGCGCAGGCTGGGTCTTTCGCGGCGGGCGCGGCGCAGACCGTGTTGGCTGGGGCGCGGGCTGACCCCCCTCGACAATCAGCAGCTCGCCGAGCTCGGCAGTGAGGCGCAGCGCCCCGACCTGCACCACCACCTTGCCGCGCGTTACATCCGACGACACCACTCCGCTTGCGCCGAGCCGCGCCACATAGACCCGCGTCCCCATCGTCAGCTCGGCTTCACTCGGCACCCGTCCTTGCGGTCCCACCTGCTGCGGAGAGTGGCTGCGCACCGTCTGCGATAGCTCATCGAGCCGCTTTTGGGCTGTCTGTAGCTCACCTGTCGCCCCCGAGTCGCCCTGGCCGTCTTCCGTTTTGTGCCGGGCCGCTCGCAGCGCCGCTTTCAGATCGGACAGCTCGCGCCGGGCCGCCTGCAAGCTCTGGATGGCTTCGTCGTGGGCCTTGCGCCGCGCTTTCTGTAGCTCAATCCGTGCATCGTCGTGGGCCCGCCGCGCTTCCCCTGCTTCACTGGCGGCAATCCGGCGCAGTCGCTCGGCCTCGGCATGCATGGTCTGGGTCCGCTCACGCTCATCGGCCAGCGTCTGCATCAGGCGGTCGACACTGCTCTGGCCACTCTGGAGCAGCGACTGCGCCCGCTCGATCAGCTTGTGCGGCAGTCCGAGCCGCTCTGCCACCGGCAGCGCCGACGACGGGCCGGGAATCCCCAGGTGCAGCTTATAGGTAGGCCGGAGCGCCTTGAGGTCGAACCCCACCGAGGCGTTGTGAAAGCGTGGCGAGTCGGCGGCCAGTGCCTTGAGGCGATCATAGTGCGTGGTCAGCAGCACCGTTGCCCCTCGCTCGACCAGCCCCTCCAGCACCGCTTGGGCCAGCGCCGCCCCTTGCTCGGGATCGGTGCCGACCGCGATCTCATCAAGGAGGATCAGCGTCTGCGGATCGGCCTTGTGGAGAAACTCGCAGAGGTTTAGGACATGGGCCGAGAACGTCGACAGGTTCTTCTCGAGGCTCTGGTCATCCCCGACGTCGGTCAGCACCTTGTCAAACCACGGCAGCCGTGAGCCCTCCTGCACCGGCACATGCAGCCCCGCCCGCGACAGCAGCACCGCCAGACCCGTCAGTTTTAGGGCCACGGTCTTGCCGCCCGCGTTCGGACCCGAGATCACCAAGGCGCCGCCCACCGGCAGGACCACATCATTGGGCACCACGGCAACGCCCGACAGCAGCATCAGGGGGTGCCGGCCATTGCGCAGGTCGATGCGCGGCTGCTCACTTGGGTTCGCCCGCGGATCGATCAGCTCGACCGGGTTTGCCCGCAGGTCGACGGCCAGCTTGGCGGCAGCGTCGATCACATCCAGATAAGCGAGCAGCTCGAGGTTGCGCAGGACCCTAGGCGACGACTGCTCGACCAGCAGCGACAGCTCGGCCAGGATGCGGCGCTCCTCCTCGGCGACCTCGAGCTGCGCCAGCTTGAGCCGGTTGTTCAGCTCGATGATCTCCTCGGGCTCGACGAAGACCGTGGCACCCGAGGCGCTGACGCCGTGGACGATGCCGCGAATCCGCGTTCGTGCGTCGGCCCGCACCGGCACCACATAGCGCTCCTCACGCTGGGTCACGAAGCGATCTTGCAGGTACGGCTCGATGTGCGACTCGCCAAGCAGGCTGTCGGTGCGCCGCGACAGATCTTGCAGCAGGCCCGCAACCCGCTGCCGCAGCCCGCGCAGCGCCGGCGAGGCCGAGTCACGCAGCGCCGCATGGTCATCGAAGGAGTCACTGATCGGGCCGGTCACCTCGGGTAGCTCGGCAATGGGCTCGGCATGGGCACTCAGGCTCGGCAGCCGCGCCGCCCGCGACAGGATGTGCCGCCGCAGCCGCTGCCCCGCCACAAGGGTCTTGCCAATCTCGGTCAGCTCACTTGGGGCCAGCACGCCCGCCTTCTGGCTGCGCTCGACGAACGCCTGCACATCGGTAATCCCGCCAAACGGCAGCGGCTCGCCGGCATCTTGCAGCGCCCGCGCCTCACTGACCTCGCGCTGTCGCGTCCGCGCCTCGTCCATCGTTGGCAGAAGTGCTAGGCTCGTCGCCTGCCCCTGCCCCCGCGAGGTATGACAGCGCTCCGCCAGCTTCTGCAGCAGCGCCGCCCATGACAGATCCGCCACCGTCTTATCCTGCACACCCAAGTCCCGCATCGCGTCGCATCCTACCCCAATCCGTCCCTAACCGAATCTGCGTCGTTGGCTCGGTCGGGTCAGTGCTCACATACAGGAGTACGCTCCGCGCTGCCCCTCGGTCGCCGCCTAGCATCTCCGGCTACGGACGGATTGGGGCCCAACCTTTTGAAAAGGTCGGCAGGGGTCAAAAAATGGGAGAGGGACATGTTGGAAAGGTCGGCAGGGGTCAAGAAATGGGAGAGGGACATGTTGGAAAGGTCGGAAGGGGTCAAAAAATGGGAGAGGGACATGTTGGAAAGGTCGGAAGGGGTCAAAAAATGGGAGAGGGACATGTTGGAAAGGTCGGAAGGGCTTTGAAAAGAAGGGTCCGACCCTTAGCGGAGGTCGGCAGCTGACCAAAAAGAAGGGTCCGACCCTGAAGCGGCGGTCACTGGAGGACCAAAAAGAAGGGTCCGACCCTGAAGCGGCAGCCCTGGGGTGACCAAAATTGAGGGTCTGACCCTTCGCGGCGGTCGGGTAGTGACCAAAAAGAAGGGTCCGACCCTTGACCAGCTGGTTCTCTCCGGGAAAGGTCACGCCCTGTGCGTGCTCGCTCGGGCATGGCAGCGAGACAAACGTGCTCCTTGGGCTCGAGCTTTGGTGACGGGTTGTCGATAAAACGACATGGTTATCAAAAGATAAACTTATCAATTGACAACATGGTCTTTTGGTCACTAAATGGCCCTAGACATGCTGAGCCAGACGGTTGGATATGCGATCGCCGCCCTCGGGCACCTGAGCCGCTACCAAAAGCAGCTCGGTCCTCAGTTTGTGCGCGACATCGCGAAGGCGACGGGGATTCCGCCTGCCTATCTGGCCAAGATCGTCCACACGCTGGCTCGGAAGGGATTCCTGACCACACAGCGTGGCACAAGCGGTGGGGTGTCGCTCGCACGACCGGCAGAAGACGTCACTCTGTTCGAGGTCTGCGAGGTTTTTGACGACCCGATTGTACAGAAGCGTTGCATGCTGGGCACCGCTGCTTGTACAGATGAGCGCAACTGTCCGGCGCACTGTTTCTGGACCGAAGAACGCGAGCGAGTGGCGGAGTTTCTTCGTCGCACCACGCTGCGCGAGATCGCTCGGTTCGAGGAGCAGAAGCCGCCCTTCATTCCTGAGAACACCAAGAGGTAGAACCATGATCCGCAAAACTGTCTTCGCAAGCCTCGCTCTGTTTGTCCTTGCCGTCTCGCCGGCCTGCAACAAGGGAGGCAGTGCGGCTCCACCGATCTCTCCGGCGGCCAAGCAAGAGGCTGCGGAGATCTTCTCGAGCCGCTGTGCAGTCTGTCACGGTGCCCAGGGTGCTGGCGACGGTCCGGGTTCGGCGGGTCTGACCCCCAAGCCGCGCAACTTCCAAGACAAGGCGTGGCAGGGAACCGTCAAGGATGACTACTTGGTGAACATCATCAAGAACGGTGGCGGCGCAGTTGGCAAGAGCCCGGCGATGCCTCCCAATCCGGACCTGTCTGAGAAGACCGAAGTTCTCAACGCGCTGGCTTCGCACATTCGCGGCCTGGCGAAGTAAGCTCCGGCGGGCGCTCGCAGCGGCGGCAGTCCGCGAGCGCTGGGGGAACTCCGCAGGTGTCAAACATATTGAAGAGCATTCTGCGGTAGGAATATCTGGCGTCGGAGATCTAGGGGTGAGTCCTTCTGTCTGAAAAGAGGCGTGTGAGAAGTCTCTTTTTGGTCTGAGTGAGTCGTTAGGGAGCAGTCGTGCAGTTCATTTTTTGTCAAAAAACAGGCACCTATCAGGACTCATATTGATTGGGCGCCATCGAGAATCTGTTTGCCAGTGTGGTCTGTGTCGCAGCGTCCGTTTGCTTGTAGTGAACAACCCCAGTTAAGGGGAGGAGCCACATGTCATCGTCAAACTTTTCCCGCCGTTCCTTCTTGGCTGCGCTTGGCGCGTCGGCAGGTGCTGCGGCTTCCACCGCGAAGAAGAGCTGGGCCTTTAACTTCCTCGAGCCGTTGACCGTCGAAAATCCGCTCAAAACCTATCCCAATCGTGGCTGGGAGCGGATCTACCGAGATCTCTATGCGTACGACTCGACCTTCACGTTTACGTGCGCACCCAATGACACGCACAACTGTCTGCTGCGTGCGTACGTGCGGTCCGGAACGATCGTCCGCATCGGTCCGACGTTCGGTTACGGAGAGGCCGCTGATCTGGGCGGAATGAAGTCCTCGCATCGCTGGGACCCCCGCTGCTGTCAAAAAGGTCTGGCTCTGGTACGTCGCTTTTACGGAGATCGGCGCTGCCGCTACCCGCTGGTTCGCAAGGGCTGGCTCCAGTGGCAAAAGGACGGTTTCCCGCGTGATCCAGCGACGGGGCGCGTCGATCTAAAGTACCTACAGCGCGGCAAGGAATCCTTTGTGCGCGTCTCGTGGAACGATGCGTTTGATCTGGTCGCCAAGGGTCTGCACAACGTCGCTGCTTCGTATAGCGGCGAGCAGGCTCACAAGTGGCTGACCGCGCAAGGCTACGACCCGCACATGGTGGAAGCCGCCAAGGGAATCGGGACGCAGGTCATCAAGATGCGCGGTGGTATGCCGCTGCTCGGGGTGACGCGAATCTTTGGCCAGTATCGCTTTGCCAATACGCTGGCGCTGCTCGATTGCTTCGTGCGCAAGGTCAGTCCGGAAGATGCTCTGGGAGCGCGCGGCTGGGACAACTATACGTGGCATACCGATCTGCCGCCGGGACACCCGATGGTGACCGGGCAGCAGACGGTGGACTGCGATCTGTCGATGGCCGAACACGCCAAGCTGATCGTGGTGTGGGGCATGAACTGGATCACCACCAAGATGCCCGATGCGCACTGGCTGACCGAAGCGCGGCTCAAGGGCAGCAAGGTGGCGGTCATCGCGGCGGAGTACTCCGCCACGATGAACAAAGCAGACATGGGTCTGATCGTGCGGCCAGGCGTCACTCCGGCGCTCGCGCTCGGGTTTGCGCACGTCATCCTCAAAGAGAATCTTTACGATGCTAGCTATGTCCGCGCGTACACCGATCTGCCGTCGCTGATTCGGATGGATACGCTGGAGCGGCTCAACGCCAAGGACGTGGTCGGACTGAAGCTGAGCGCAGGTCTGGCGGCGCAGATTCTCAAGAAGGGAGAGAAGGCTCCGCCCGCGCTTATGCAGAAGGACACCCTGATTCCCGAAGCGATGCTCGCCAAGTTCGATCCGTTTGTGATCTGGAACGAAAAGAGCAAGAAGCCGGAAGCGGTGTCGCGGGATGAGGTCGGTGGCAAGTTCACAAAGCGCGGCATGCTGCCGGCGCTCGAGGGCGAGTTCGAGGTCACGCTCACCGATGGAAAGAAGGTGAAGTGTCAGCCCGTGTTTGCGCTGCTCAAGCAGTACGTAGTCGACAACTTCTCACCGGAAGCGGTGGAGTCGATCACCTGGGCACCGAAGGACGGAATTGTGTCGCTTGCGCGGGAGATCGCAGCGAACAAAGAGAAGACCTTCTTTGCCTGCGGAATGGGTCCGAATCAGTTCTTCAACAACGACCTCAAAGACCGCACCATCTTCTTCCTGGCCTCGCTGACGCGGAACATCGGCTTCGTCGGTGGCAACATCGGTTCGTACGCCGGCAACTACCGTACCGCGTACTTTAACGGACTGCCGCAGTACTCGATGGAGAACCCGTTCGACGTCGAGCTAGATCCGAACAAGCCGTCGCGTCCGAAACCCTATGTGAAGTTCGAGTCGGTTCACTACTGGAACCACTCCGATCACATCCTGCACATGGGCAAGGACATCCTGACCGGCAAGACGCACATTCCGACGCCATCGAAGGCGATTTGGGTGTCGAACTCGAACTCCCTGATTGGCAATGCCAAGGGTCACTTCGAGACGGTGGTGAACGTCCTTCCCAAGACCGATCTGGTGGTCGTAAATGAGTGGTGGTGGACGGCCTCCTGTGAGTACGCAGACGTGGTGTTCCCGGTCGATTCCTGGGCCGAGTTCAAGCATCCAGATACCACCGCGAGCGTGACCAATCCGTTCATCTCGGTGTTCCCACGGACTCCGATCGATCGCATCTACAACACCAAGAGCGATATCGACTGCTCGGCGGGAGTGGCGGCGGCGCTTGGCAAGCTGACCGGCGACAAGCGCTTCCATGACATGTGGCACTTTGTCCATGAAGGCAAGGTCGATGTCTATCTGCAGCGCGTGTTCAACCTGTCGAACATGGCGCATGGTCTGAGCTTCGCCGAGTGTGAAAACAACGCGAAGAAGGGCATTCCTACCATCATCCTGTCGCGAACCTATCCCAAGATTATTGGTTGGGAGCAGGCCTACGAAGACAAGCCGTGGTACACGCGGACCGGACGAATCGAGCTGTACCGCGATGAGAAGGAGTTCCGTGACTCAGGTGAGAATCTGCCGGTGCATCGTGAGCCGATCGACTCGACCTTCTATGAGCCGAACGTGATTTTGGCCAAGCCGCATCCGGCGATCAAACCAAAGACTCCTGAGCAGTATGGTGTGTCTCTGGATCAGCTCGATGGCGATACGCGGCAAGCTCGTCACGTCGTCAAGACCTGGGATCAGCTGCGCGATACCAAGCACCCGCTCAATAAGAAAGACTCCGCGTTCCGGTATCTGTTCCACACGCCGAAGTATCGGCACGGCGCGCATACCACGCCGGTGGATACGGACATCATCGCGGTGTGGTTCGGACCGTTTGGCGACATGCTGCGGCACGATCCACGGACTCCCTATGTCACTGAGGGCTACATCGAAGTCCATCCCGATGATGCCAGGGAGCTGGGCTGTGAAGACGGTGACTATGTGTGGGTCGACGCCGATCCAGAGGACCGTCCCTTCCGCAATCCCGAGAAGGCTACGGCGGAAGACAAGAAGCTCGGGCGACTCCTGGTGCGGCTCCGCTTCTATCCGGGAACGCCGCGTGGAGTGACGCGCATGTGGCACAACATGTACGGCGCCACCTACGGATCGATCAAGGGACATGAGACCAATCAGCACGGTCTGGCGCGCAATCCAGAGACCGGCTATCAGGCTCTGTTCCGGTACGGTGGACACCAGAGCTGCACGCGCAGCTTCATTAAGCCCACGATGATGACCGATACCCTGGTCCGCAAGAACTCCTTCACCCAGCAAGTGGGTCAGGGGTTCGAGCCGGATGTCTACTGTCCGACGGGGGCGCCGCGTGAGTCGTTCGTCAAGATCACCCGCGCCGAAGCAGGTGGATTGGGCGGTAAGGGACTGTGGCGACCGGCACAGAAGGGGCTTACGCCAGGTCATGAGACCGAGGCGATGAAGCGATTCCTGAAGGGCGAGTTTGTTTCTACCAAGTAGGAGGGAGCGGCCATGAGCAAAGTACAAAACATCCACCTAGGCCGCGAGATGGAGTACCCCTATGAGGGCTCGCGACCTCAGAAGCAGATCGCGTACATCTTCGACACCAACAAGTGCATCGAGTGTCAGACCTGTACCGTGGCCTGCAAGACCACCTGGACCGCCGGCAAAGGCCAGGAACACATCTTCTACAACAACGTAGAGACCAAGCCCTACGGCTTCTTCCCGCACGGCTGGGACGTCAAGCTCCTAGAGATGCTTGGGCCGGGCGAGTGGCAGGACGGAAAGTACAACGGCAAGACCATCTTCGAGGCGGCGCCTCCAGGTGAGCGCGTGCTTGGCTACCTGCCGGAAGAGGAAGACTATACCTCTCCGAACTTGGGAGAGGATGTCTGCTCCGGTGATGTGCAGCGCGGCGCGTTCTTCCAGAACATCCACAACACCTGGATGTTCTATCTGGCCCGCATCTGCAACCACTGCACCTATCCAGGCTGTCTGTCGGCGTGTCCGCGCAAAGCAATCTACAAGCGCGAAGAAGACGGAATCGTGCTGGTCGATCAGTCGCGCTGCCGAGGCTACCGTGAGTGTGTGAAGGCTTGTCCGTACAAGAAGATCTTCTACAACATGGTCACGCGCGTCTCGGAGAAGTGCATTGGTTGCTTCCCGCTCATTGAGCAGGGTGAGCAGCCGCAGTGCGTGAAGACCTGCATCGGCAAGATTCGTCTGCAAGGCTTCCTCTCGAAGCCGGGCGAAGAGAAGGCCGACAATCCAATCGACTACTTGGTGCGGATCAAGAAGATCGCGCTGCCGCTGTATCCGCAGTTTGGTACCGAGCCGAACGTCTACTACATTCCGCCGCTGCATGTGCCGCGGCTGTTTCTCCAGCAGATGTTTGGTCCGGGGGTCGAGGAAGCACTGAAGACCTATCGCAGCGCACCGGCGGACAAGCAGCTTCTGGCGGCACTCCTGATGTTTGGGAATACGCCGAAGATCATCCACAAGTACAAGGCCGACAAAGACCACGCGATCGGCTACGACGGAATGTCGCAGGAAGCGGTCAAAGTTCCGTACACCGAGCCGTTCTTTGCGCGCGAGTTGTTCGACAAAAAGCATGGCGTGGTGCGGCTCAACATCACCTAAGAGAGCAAGGAGTGCTGCTATGAGATGCAAAACAACTTTCGGAACGCTGCTGCTCCTTGCTGCCATGTCCGGCTGTCCATCGGGCGATCATGAAACCGGATCGACAGCGAAGCTGACAGGAGAGGTGCGGGCGACGGCAGTGGGCGAGACTCCGGTCTCCGATCCACACTCCCTTTTGTGGAACAACACGCCAGAGACTTCGGTGTCTCTTTTGCCGCAGACGGTGGCCTATCCCAACCTGATCAAGCAGAGTGTGCGCGAGCTGCGGGTGCGGGCGCTCGCTGATGCGCGCTTCCTGGCGGTGCGGCTGGAGTGGGATGACCCGACGCTGGATGAGAAGCTGGAAGTCGACAAGTTTACAGACGGTGTGGCGGTCGAAGTTCCGCTCGGTGATCCAGACAAGACCAATCCGATGATGGGAGACCCCTCGAATCCGGTCTTCATCTGTCACTGGAAAGCGGCTTGGCAGCGAGATGTCGATCGCGGTCGCGCCGATGTGCAGGACTACCATCCGGGCTTCGTGTCGGATCGACCACCGTTTGTTTCGGGAGGCGCTCCCTATCCGGTCAGTGAGGCATTCGAGACCGACAACGCGCGGCGCTATCTGCCAGGAACTGCGGCTGGGAATCCGGTCAGCAAGCTTTTCCGCAAGTGGCCTGTTGAGGAGCTGCAAGCAGAAGGCTTTGGTTCGCTGGCCGATCACACCTATCAGGATGCGCAGGGCAAGGGCGCGTGGAAGGATGGCAAGTGGACGGTGGTCCTCGCGCTGCCTCGCCAGTCGCCGGATCGTGCGAATCCGAATTTCCAGCCCGGCAAGTCGGTGATGGGATTTGCGGTGTGGGATGGCTCAAACCAGAACGTCGGGGGTCGCAAGCACTGGGCTCCCTTTGTTAAAGTAGTGCTGCCATGACAAGCCAACGGGCACTCCTACGCGCCGAGGGCTATCGCCTGCTGGCGTTCGCATTCCGGTATCCGGAAGAGACCGAGCTGCGGGAACTCCTTGCGGAGGAATCAGCAGAAGGAGAGGAGTCGTCCGCGGTGCCGATGGGAGAGGCTACTACCCCTGGAAGGATTGCGGCGATTCTGTTGCCGCTGGTCGACGGGGAGCTGGCCGCTGAATACAACCGCCTGTTTGCGCAGTCGGTGGCAGTCAGTCCGCACGAGCGAGCCTATACCGGTGGTGATCTTGGGCCGGGCCTGGGACAGCTGGCGGCGCTTTATGAAGCGTTTGGACTGCGCAGCGGTGGCAGCGAAGGCGAGGTTCCTGATCACGTCGGAGCAGAGCTGGAGTTTGCGGCGTTCCTGTCTCTGAAGGAAGCGCTGCACAGCGAGGAATCGACGGCGGATGCTGCGGAGGCGGTGGCGATCGTTCGAGCTGTGCGCAAGACGTTCATGCAAGAGCATCTCGGTCGCTGGGTGATGGCGTTCTCTGATCGTTTGCAAGACCTGTCCCATCATCCCTACTACGTACAGCTGGCGCGCCTGCTCAAGGAGTGGGTACAAGCAGATTTTGTCGAACAAGACTGGGAGCTGCCGCGGGGGGGGCGTCACCTGCCGGTGATTGGGCCTGATCTGTCGCCGGAAGTCGGCGATGACAGTGAGCACATGACTTGCCCCTCGGCGCCGCGTGAGGAGGAGTCGCTTCCTCTGTCCGACCTCCTGCATTCCTAAGTCAGATCGCGCTGTCTGGTGCGACCTTGGGAATGCTGCGGACTGATACTGAGGGCGGTTGCAGACAGGGCGTTCCTCCGCTGGGTGAGGAGATTCTGATGTACAACAAACCAAGCAATGATCGGTGTAACCATCGGTGCTCGCTCGCGCTGGTCCTTTCCTCGTCGCTGGGCGCGCTTTTTTGGGGGCACTCTGCGGAGGCGCAGAGCGGGCTGGGACACACTCCTGGTGCAGATCAGGCGACGGTCCCGCTGACCACGGGAATGACGCAGATTCCGCCGCCGCCGCCGTACCCGCTGATTCCTGGAATGGACCCCGCTGCTGCGAAACCGGTGACCCCCAAAGCAGAGCCAGTGACACCGGTAGCGACGGTAACGCCTCCTCCCGTGACGCCTCCGCCTGCTGCACCACCGCCTCCGTACTCGCTGCCGTTTGGTCTGCGACCGATTGTGCCGGTGACCGTGCTGCGGCTGGATACGGTGTTCGCGTTTTATCAGCAGAACATCGCTGGCGCAGGGCAACCGGAGCGCTTCGAGAACGGCTTCACCGGCGCATTCCTGCCCACCATCGGCTACCGCTTCAGTCCGTCTCTGATGGGAATCTTCCGCTTTGGAATGGTTGGGAATCGACCACCGCGCATCACGGGAGACGAGACGGGAGCCGACAACTGCGAGGATCAGACGACCACCGATCCGACGACAATGCAGCCGAAGACCACGCTCACCAAGTGCGGGGTGGCTTCGACCAATCTGCTGATCGGCGGTTTTTGGTCGCACAAGTTTGCCGACAACTTCCGGTTCTCTGTCTTCGCAGCGAGCACGATTCCGGTTGGCTCGGGAGCCAGTGCGGTAACTGAGCCGGGCGCCGCCGCCGCCGAAGCTCCTGCCGGTCAGCTGTCTCGTTCGGCGCTTGACAACGTCATGTTTGCTGTCAATGACTGGTCGCTGCTCGAGGGACTCGATCTCGCGTACATCGGCCATCGCCTCACCGTGCAAGCCGAGGTCACCCTCTTCGAGCTGTTCCGGGTTCGCAACGAGGCCGCCACGCCTGACACCTACAAGATCAACTTCACGACCGGCCTGCACCTCGGCTACTTCGTCGCCAACTTCCTGTCGTTCGGCGCCGAGGTTCGCTATCAGCGCTGGCTGTCGGACCCCAAGTCGGTCGTAAACGACGAGGCCAATGCCGACAAGGGTCTGGTGGTGCAGGGTCTGCGGCACAACCTGTCGTTTGGCATCGGTCCCCGCTTTCACATCAAGCTTCCCGGTGGCCGCTGGCTCCGACCTGCGATCGTCTATGAGCCGGGTCTCGCTGGCGTGATGGCGACCCGCAAGTACCACGTCCTGCAAATTGACATCCCAATCCTCTTCTAACGACCTCGCTGACCACCCCGCCTCTCGGACCGCTGAAGCCGTGGTTTTTTGATACCCTAGAGGGTATGTCCGTAGGCCAATTCATCGCGTCCGCTCTCCTTAGCATCGTTGTGAGCGCTACAACGGTGGTTGTCATGCATGTCTACGTCACGCCGAAGCTCCCGGTGGTGACCGTCGAGGTGCCGCAGGTCTCGGGCCTGACGGTCGAGCAGGCGCGGGCGATCACCGAGCCGCTCGGACTGCTGCTGGTCCTCGACGGGGAGAAGATTCCCGATGCGGACCGCGTGCAGACCGGCTCGCTGTTCGAGCAGCGACCGCTCAAGGGCTCGCGCGTGACCCACGGTGGCGAGGTTCATGCCTTCATCGCCATTCCGCCGCAGCTGTCGATGGTGCCCGCGCTGGTGGGCCAGGTCGTGAGTGCCGCCGAGCAGCAGCTTCAGGTGGCGGGCCTGCGTCTTGGTGCGGTGACCGAGGAGATCTCGGCGACGATTCCGCCCGGACAGGTGATCTCGACCCGACCGGCGGCGGGAGAGAAGCTGCGAAAGAGCGAAGCGGTGAGTCTGGTGGTCTCGAAGGCGCAGGAGCAGATCGATGTGCCGGCTCTGCGCGGTCGAACCGTCGGTGGGGCGCGGCAAGTGCTCGAGCAGCTGGGTCTGGTGCTCGGCGACATTCGCAAGAGTACCGATGACAACGCAGCGGACGGCGCGATCCTGCGTCAGAGTCCACCTGCGGGGACCAAGGTCTCCAAGGGCCAGAAGGTCGATCTCGTCGTAAACGACTAGCTTAAACGCCTTCCTGCCGGCTGGGCCCGTCCCTGGCTGCCTGTCTTTCTGACTGAGGAGTTTTCGATCATGCCGATAGACATCGCAAATCCGCCAGCTGCCGTTTCTCGTCGGGGGCGTGGGCTGAAAATCGCTGCTCTGGTAACGGGTGGTTCGCTGCTGCTGCTCATCACCACGGTTCTCATCGTTGGCTTTGCGGTTGATTTCGGCCTGATGGTTCGCAAGCGGGTTGTGGCGATCCTGCCCGACGTCGAAAAGAAAATCGGTCGCCAGGTCGAGGTCGGAACTGTTCACCTGCGCCTGCTGCCCAGGGTGCGGCTACGGATTGCCGACGTCAAAGTCCTCGGACAGCCTGGCAAGACCGGTGTGCTCGGCGAGCCGCTCGCGCAGGTGGGCAACATCGAGGCCGAGGTCAAGGTGTGGCCGGCGCTGCTCTCGCTCGGGCGTCGGATCATCGTCTCGAAAGTGGAGATCTCGGATGGCAAGGTGCAGGTCGCGCGGCTGTCCGGCGGGCGTCTGTCGTACGAGGACGTGCTGGATCAGCTGGCGATGCAGCCCCGCGATGACACGCCGCTCACCCCGGCGCAGATTGAGCAGCTCAGCGGCATTTTCATCGAGCATGCCGAGCTGAAGCAGACGGCGGTGCTGTTCCACGACCTCTCGGGGCCGAGGCCGAGCCCGCCGCTCAAGATCGATGCGATTCACTTCGCGGTGACCGACGGTCAGCTGTTCGGGGAAACGACGCTGGCGCTCGACATGGCGATCTTGACGCTGGCGCCGAACTTTCATCTGGAGACGGTGGTGGGGCCGCTGCCGCGCGATCTCAAGCTCGATGCGCCGTGGACGATCTTGCGCAAGCTGACGCTCAAGCTATCGCCGCTTCAGGTCGAGCCGCTGCTGGCGTTTGTGCCGACCTCGACGGGAACCACGATTGAGCGAGCGCTCGTCGAGGCGGACCTCCAGGTGGTGGCGCCGCCGAATATCGGCAAGTTTCAGATCGCGGCCAGGGGCGGTCTGCGCGGCCTCCAGCTTCGTGAGCTGGGGGTGCCGGCGCGCTCGTATAGCCTCTCGAAGGGGGCGCCGACTGACGTGATGCTGGGCCTCAAGCTCGACCTGAGCATGCTGGCTGGCGACGTGAAGATTGACAGCGCGCGGCTCGACATCGGTGACATGAGCATCACGGCGGCGGCGGATCTGCGCAGCCTGTGGAAGAGTCCGGCGGTCCACTCGCTACAGGTTTCGTCGCGCGGGCTGCTGATCGAGCGACTGCTGGCGATGTTGCCGAAGACCTCGATTCCCGAGGGGACCAACCTGACCGGACCGCTCTCGGTGACGGGCTCAGCCTCGGGAACACCGACCGCAGCCGAGGTCAAGGTGGGACTCGATCTGACCCAGGCGAACCTGGCGACTCCGGCGCTGCGCAAGCCAACGGGCATGCCGCTGACCCTCGGACTGAGCGGCGTTGTCAAAGATCCCGGTTTTCGCGTCGACCGCTTCGGTCTGGTCCTCGGCCCACTGTCGCTGCTCCTGCACGGTGAGCTGCGCGGTGGCAGTGACTTCGATCTCACGCTCGACAGTGGCACTGTCGATCTCGACAAGCTGCTGAGGCTGCTACCGACGGTGGCTGATGGCGTGAGCGGCGGCAAGAAGCGCAAAAAGGGCCCAACCATCGATGGAGATCTGCGGATCAGCGGAGGTCTGACTCGCAAGGGTGACCAGTTCGCGGCCCACGCCAAGGTCAAGATGCAGAACGCCAACTTTGAGCAAGAAGGGCTCGATCTGTCCGGCAGCGCCGAGCTGTCGACCGAGGTCAAGCAGTCGCCTACGATGTCGTCGGTCGATGCCCACTTGGATCTAACTCCGGCGGCGCTGCACGTGGCCGGGAGCGTCGACAAGGATCGCGGGGTGCCGATGCGGCTGTCGCTGTCGGCGCAGAAGACGCCGCAGATGGTGCAGGTCAAGCAAGCGCAGCTCGAGCTACCGGGCGGCCTCGTCAAGCTCGTCGGTAGTGCCGACCTGGCCAAGAAGTATCTCGATATGAAGATTCCGCTGGTCCATCTCGACCTGGCGAAGCTGGCGCAGGTGGTGCCGTCGCTGCGTCAGGGTGCGGGCGGCGGACTGCTCGACTCCAAGCTGTCGTTTGGGCTGAGCATCACGGGCAATCCCGAGCAGCTGGGCTCGGTCAGCGTCAAGCTCGACCAGTTTCGCATGCAGGTTGCGGGCGGAACCATCACCGGCGGCGCCAGCGTCATCGGCCTCGACGATCCGCGCAAGGCCAGCTTCGATTTTGCGGCGGACTATCTCGACCTCGACAAGATCCTCGGAGAGAAAAAGGCTGGGGAAGACGACGATGCGGCCCCGAGCAGGGAGATCCAGGTTCCGAAGATTGTGAAGCGCCTCGAAGCCGATGGTCGGATCAAGGTGGCGGCGGGCAAACTGCGTGGTCAGACGATGCGCGACTTCGTGCTCGAGCTGACTCTGTCGGGCGGCAAGCTGATCTTGAAGGTGCTGAGCATGCACGCGCTCGGCGGTGACATTGTGCTGTCGGGTACGAACTTTGACTTTGGCCCGAGCCGCCCGCGCTTTGCGTTCAAGGCCAAGCTCGACAAGGTCGATGTGCAGGAGGTGCTAGCCCTCAAGTCGAGTGAGCTGGCCAAGAAGCTCCAGGGGAAAGGCTCGATGAGCTTGACTGCCGACGGACAGGGCCTGCGCTGGGAGGACGTGGTGCCGCGGCTCGTCGGACAGCTCGATCTGGGAATCAGCGACGGCAAGCTAGAGAGCGCCAAGCTCGGGCAGCAGATCGGTGTGCCACTCGCGCAGAAGCTCGGGATTGCCGGGGCGACGGGCAGTGACAAGGAGATGGCCCTGCGCAATCTGTCCGCGCAGCTGCGAATCACCGACGGGCGGCTCCACACTACCTCGCCGATCAAGTTCAACAGCGAGGAAGGCGCGCTTCAGCTCTCCGGTTCGATTGGGCTTGACAAAACGCTCGACTTGCTGGGGGACATTCAGCTCCAGCCGCAGGTCATCTCGCAGCTGACCCAGGGCAAGGTGGTGCCCGCCGGCCCGGTGCCGGTGTCGCTGCGGATCGTCGGGGGCCTGACCAAGCCGGACATCCAGCTCGTCGATCCGGTCAAGACCATCGCGGCCCTGACGGCGGCGATTGCTCGGGGGCGCGGCCAAGAGCTTCTCAACCGAGTCGGAGCCGGGGCTGCGGGTGGAGCACTCGGTGGCGCGCTCGGCAATGTCCTGTCGGGTAAGCCGGGCGGTGCCCAAGGTGGAGCGCCGAGTCTGCCGACGAATCTGCCGACCAACCTGCCGACGAATCTGCCGACGAGCCTGCCCGCGGGAGGCAACCAGCCGGGGCAGCCCAACAACGTGCAACAGCAGCTACAAGATGCCCAAAAGAAGCTGCAACAAGGTGGCGGACTGGGTGGCTTCCTCCGTCGCTAACTGATCTGGTACCGTCCAGGAAACTTTTGGAGAGGATCTGACATGTTCGGACTGATGCAAGACCGTCCGCTGCTCATTTCGTCGCTCATCGAGTACGCGGCCAGCATCCACGGCAACACCGAGATCGTCTCGCGTGGGGCCGACGGGATTCATCGCAGCAACTGGCGCACCATCCACAGCCGCGCCCGTCAGCTCGCCAAAGCGCTGCTGGCCCTCGGGGTAAAGCCTGGTGATCGAGTAGCGACGCTGGCCTGGAACAGCCACCGCCACCTCGAGCTGTACTACGCGGTCTCCGGCATCGGCGCCATCCTGCACACCGTCAATCCGCGCCTGTTCCCCGAGCAGCTGACCTACATCATCAACCACGCCGAGGACACGCTGCTGTTTTTCGACGGCGCGTTCTTGCCGCTCGTCGAGAAGCTGCGGCCTCACGTCCCGACGGTGCAGCAGTATGTGCTGCTCGCGGACGAAGCGACCACGGCTCATGCGACGGCGCAGCATCCGGGGCTGCTTTCGTATGAAGCGCTGGTGACGGCGCAGACCTCCGATTATGTCTGGCCGGTCTTCGACGAGAACACGGCGGCCTCGCTGTGCTACACCTCGGGGACGACCGGCAATCCCAAAGGGGTGCTGTACAGCCATCGCTCGACGCTGCTTCACGCCTTGGCGTCCTGTATGAAGGACATCTTGTCGCTGTCGAGCCGCGAGACGGTGCTGCTGATCGTGCCGATGTTCCATGCCAATGGCTGGGGCGTGCCGTACTCGGCGGCAATGTCCGGGGCGAAGGTGGTCTTTCCGGGGGCGGCGCTCGACGGGCCCAGCGTCTGCGAATTGCTCAACCGCGAGGAGTGTACGCTCTCGATGGGGGTTCCGACGGTGTGGCTCGGCCTGCTGGCTCACCTGGAGAAGCACCCCGAGGCGAGGCCCAAGCACCTGCGACGCGGGCTGATTGGTGGCTCGGCGGCGGCGCGCTCGCTGATTGCTCGACTGGAGAGCGAGCTGGGCATCGAAGTGCTGCACCTGTGGGGCATGACCGAGATGAGTCCGGTCGGCACCGGCTCGCTGCGCCCGCGCAACTGGGACGCGCTTACCACCGACCAGCAGCTCGACTTAAAGGTCAAGCAAGGCCGCGTCATGTGGGGCGTCGAGATGAAAATCGTAGGCGACAACGGCCATGCGCTTCCCCACGACGGCAAGGCGTTTGGCATGGTCAAGGTGCGGGGACCGTGGATTTCCAGCAGCTACTTCCGGGGTGAAGGCGGTGCCATCGTCGACGAGGACGGCTTCTTCTCGACCGGCGACGTGGCCACGATTGACCCCGATGGCTTCATGCAGATCACCGACCGCTCCAAGGACGTCATCAAGAGCGGCGGCGAGTGGATCTCGTCGATCGACCTCGAGAACGCGGCGCTCGCCCATCCGGCGGTGCAAGAGGCGGCGGTCATCGGCGTCGCCCATCCGACGTGGCAAGAGCGGCCGCTGCTGCTGGTGGTCCTCAAGTCCGGCGTGACCGCGACCCGCGACGAGATCCTGACGGTGCTGACGCAGAAGGTTGCGAAGTGGTGGCTGCCCGACGACATCCTGTTCGTCAGCGAGCTACCACACACTGCCACCGGCAAGCTCAACAAGCTCAAGCTGCGCGAGCAGTACCAGCATCACAAGCTGCCAACGTGACAACCTCTCCGTCGGCAGCGCCGGTCGTGGGCTGCTGCCAGGTCGGGTGTAGCTCGCTCGAAAACAGCGCATCGAGCATGGCATCCAGCTCGTGATCGGCGGCCAAAGCGGCAGGTGGGGGCTGACTCGGACGGGCGGCAAGCGTTGCGAGGCGCATAAGCACCTTGGGTAGAACCGCTTTTCCGACGGGTCAAATTTATCTTCGGCGGTTTTTTTTGAGTACTTGGCAGCTCGTCGCTATCTTGTGGGCCGCTGTTGTCTAGGAAGAGAGCGAAACCCATGGGCCGAGTCATCGCTGTTGCCAACCAAAAGGGAGGAGTTGGGAAAACCACCACCACCGTGAACCTCGCTGCCGCCCTCGCGGAAGAGGGTCAGAAGGTGCTGGTGGTCGACTTTGATCCCCAGGGAAATGCCACCTCGGGCCTCGGCTTCGTGCGTGGCTCGATCGAGCAAGGGGTGTATCACTCGCTGATCGACAAAGTGTCGCTGCGCGAGCTGACCCAGCTGACGGTGTTGCCGACGCTGTGGCTGGTGCCGGCGACTGCCGATCTGGCGGGTGCCGAGGTCGAGCTGGTCAGCGCCGAGCGTCGCGAGTGGCACCTCCACGACGCGCTCAACGAAGTGCGGGGTCGCTACGACTTCATCCTGATCGATTGTCCGCCGTCGCTGGGCCTGCTGACCCTCAATGCCTTGGTGGCCGCCGACGGGGTGCTGGTGCCGATGCAGTGTGAGTACTTCGCGCTCGAGGGCTTGTCCTATCTGCTCTCGACGGTCGAGAAGGTGCGCGGGCTGTGGAATCCCAGCCTCGATCTGGAGGGCATTCTGCTGACGATGGTCGATACCCGCACGAGCCTGATGCAGCAGGTCGAAAGTGAGGTGCGCGGTCACTTCGGTCCCAAGGTCTACAAGACGCTGGTGCCGCGCAACATTCGGCTCTCGGAAGCGCCGTCGCACGGGCTGCCGATTCTCAAGTACGACCCAGCCTCGCGTGGCTCGTATGCCTACGGTCAGCTGGCCAAAGAGTTTCTCGACCGTCAGCACGCCGCGCCATCGGCCTCGACGGGCCACAGTGCGCAAGGAGTGCCGTAAGTGATGGACAAGCGAAAAGCTCTCGGTCGTGGCCTCGGGGCGCTGATTCCCAACTTGCCGGCGGCGGTGCATCAGACCCCAGTCGTCGAGGCCGGGGACGGGACGAGCAGCTTTGCCGCCAAGCCGCAGGTCGCCCGGCGCGACTTCTTTTTCTGCCCGATTGAGGAGATTGCGCCGTCGGTGGATAACCCGCGGCAGCGTTTCGATGAGCAGCGTCTCGAGGAGCTAGCGGCGTCGATTCGTGCCCAGGGGCTGGTGCAGCCGCTGGTGGTGCGGATGCGGAACGCCGACGACAAGCTCGGGGACGGCAGCTTTGTACTGATTGCCGGTGAGCGGCGCTGGCGAGCGGCGCAGCGGGCCGGGCTCAAGGATGTTCCCGTCGTCGTCAAGGATGTCAGCGCAGCGCAGGCGTTCGAGCTGGCGCTGGTCGAAAACCTTCAGCGCGAAGATCTCAATCCGATCGAGGAAGCCGAGGCCTATCGGCGACTGTCCGAGGAGTTCGGCTATACCCAAGAGGAGCTGGCGCGGCGCGTTGGACGAGAGCGAGCGACGGTGGCCAATGCTCTCCGCTTGCTCAAGCTGCCAGGTCGCGTCCGCGAGCAAGTGGCGACGGGTCAGCTGGCCATGGGTCACGCGCGGGCGCTGCTCGGGCTGACCGACGCGCGGCTGATCGAAGACAACGCCGAGCAAGTGGTGAAAAAGGCGCTGTCGGTGCGGCAGACCGAGGATCTGGTGCGGCGAGCCCAGAAGACCGAGGGCAAGGACAAGCCGCAGAAAAACGACAAGCCGAAGGCCTCTGCCTCGGTGCGTGATGTCGAGCAGCGGCTCCAGCGAGCGCTCGGGACGCGGGTTTCGCTGCGTGAGAAGACCGCGCAGAGCGGCGTGATCGAGGTGCAGTATCACTCGCTCGATCAGCTCGACGGGCTGCTGCTGCGGCTGTGCGGCGAAGAGAGCGACTAGCGACCTGAGATCGAGCGGGAGAGGGCACCGGGCTGATACTCGCTGCCGACGGGGGATATTGTGCGGAGTGCGGGCTCAACGCCGGGCTCGACATCGGCGAGGGTGGGCAGCGGTCTAAGGAAGATGCTGCGACGGATCGGGCGACCTAGCTCGACGAGCGGCGTGGTGATGGGGCGGACAACTGGCCCGAGTGCTGGCCCGAGAGTTGGTCCGTCTTCGGAGGAACCAGCCGAGCTTGGAGCAGTGGCTTTGGCAGCAGCCGATCCTTGAGCTGGAGCGGCTTCGACGGCGACTGACGCGGCGGACACCGACTCGACCGGCAGCGAGACCACGGATACCGACCCGAATCCCAGCCAAACCGAATCGACCGATAGCGAAGCCGTTGTCTGTTCGACGGCGGCTACACCTTCTCCGACCGAGGCTGCCTGGGCAACTTCGTCGAGCAGCTCGCTTTGAGAGGCCACGCTCGCAAACAGCTGCCAGGTCGGCAGGGGCGCCAGCGGCTCGTCTGGATTGTGCTCATCAGAGGCAGCCATCCTTTCACTTTACTCCGCGCTCCCCGGCGGGATCTACGACCCCGTGACGGCCCTCGCGCGCCGCCCGCTGCGAACAGGGCGGGTGCGATATGATGTTCAAATGGCCGCCGCGCGTGCCGTCTCCCTGGTCTTCCCCCCGCACTGGTACTACGCCGCAGTGCCGGCGGACTTGGTCTATACCGGCTCGTATCTACACGCCCACGATGTGCCGGTGCGTCTGTTCGACTTGAGCGCCGGACTTCTCCACTACCACCTGCGCAACAGCCCCGGTTATCAGGCCCTGCGCCATCGCGCGACCTATCTCTCGCCCGAGCGATATCAGTCCGCCAGCCAGCAGGTCGCAAGCGCCTTGGAGGCCACCGCGCAGCGCTACCGCGTCGAGTACTCCTTTGCGGGCCTGCACTTTCCTGGCGTCGATGAGCAGCACATTCCGTCGGCGCTGACCGCGGGGCTCACGCTGTCGCGCAATCCGGCCCTGCCGCTGCTCCAGCGCACAGTCTCGGACATTCTCAAGGACGATCCGGTGCTGGTGGCGGTGGCGCTGGTTCATCCCGATCAGGTGGTGCAGACCTTGGTGCTGGGTCGGCTGCTGCGGGCGGCGGGCTATCGCGGCTTCCTGGTCATTTACGGCGCGCACGAGGACGTGCTGTCCCCCGAGGATCTGCTCGACGACCTGCTGCCGGCCCCCGGTGAGCCGCTGCATCGGCTGTTCGAGGACTTCGACGGCGCAGTCATCGGGGAAGCCGAGACGGCGCTTTTGGAGCTGCAACAGGCGCTCTCGACCGGCCAAAGTCTCGACGGGCTGCCGAGTCTGCTGGCGCCACGGCACGGTCTGTCGGAGGTGCCGACGCGTGGCCGAGAGAAGCTGCGGGCGCTGTCCAGGCCGGACTACTCGCTGGTCGACCCGACGATCTATCCCTATCCCGAGCCACTGGTCGACGTGAGGATGTCGCGCGGCTGTCCGTGGAACCGCTGCACGTTCTGCGCCATCACCATGCATCAGGAAGGCTATCGCGCCTTGCCGGTGGCCGAGGTGGCGCCGGATCTGCTCGCCGCCCATCGTCAGCTGCGGACCTCCTTCTTTCGCTTCCGCGACGACCTGCTGACGCCCAAGCAGCTGCTGTCGCTGTCGCAGGTGATGAAGCGACTGCCGTTTTCCGCTCGCTTTTCGGTGCGCAGCCGCTTTGAGCCGGACCTGAGCCACGACATCCTGGCGCAGGCGCGAGACGCTGGGCTGCAAGAGATCTGGCTCGGCCTGGAGTCGGCGTCGCCGCGTGTGCGCGAGCTGATGCAAAAAGGGGTCGAGCAGCCGGTCGTCGAGCGCATCTTGAAAGACGCCGCAGCGCTCGGGATTCGCGTTCGCGCGCTCTGTCTGCTCGGCTTTCCCGGTGAGACGCTCGCCGAGCTGCACGAGACCATCGACTTTCTGCACCGACATCAGCACGAGCTTACGAGTGCGGCGATCACGCCGTTTTTGCTGATGCGTCGCTCCCCGCTCGGCCAAGCACCCGAGAGCGCCGGTCTGACGCTATTTCCCGACGAGCATCCTCGTCATGAACGCCTGCGGGCCAGCCTGCGGGCCACCTGGCCTCTTGCACCGACGAGCCAGCAGATCGATGCGGCCCTCGAGAGAGCAATCGGTCTGCTCGGCGACCGCTTTGTGGCCATGAGCGCCGGTCCCACGCTTGCCCACGCGATGATCTATCACTCGGTCCTCCGCGATGGCTGGCCAGGGTTGACCACCATGCTGCCGCTCGCTCCGAGCCGCTAAGCGACCCCTGGCCCAAAAGTCACGCGCAGCGAAGACATAGGCTTCTGCCACCTCCCGCTTGCGGCGTACACTAGAGCCGCTCGGCCTTGGCCGAAGGGGAGTCTTGGGGACATGGAAAGCAAGCTGGTGTCGACCTTCGCAGATCTGGTGGCGCTGCTCGAGTCGGAGAACGTGCCCTGTCAGGGCGATGCGGCGACGCAGGTTGTGACGTTTCCGGTCAAGAACGGGCCGCTCGACAGCGAGATGATCATTCGCTGGGAGAAGCAGCTCCTGTTGGCGCAGTTTGCGGTCGCGTTTCCGTACAAGATTCCGCCGCAGCACATGGCACTGACCGAGCACGCGCTGGCGCTCATCAACCACCGGCTGATCATGCCGGCGTTCGGCGTCGATCACGACAACCGGCTGCTCTACTACCGCGTGGTGGTGCCGCGCACCGACGATGGCGCGCTGTCCTATGATCACTTGTTCCGGCTGGTCTCGACGACGATTGACACGATGATCGACTTCTACGAGCTGCTCGGGCAGGTGGTCCTGCAAGGTGCGGCGGTAGAGCCGCTACTCGACGAGCTGACCCCCAAGCTCAAGGCCGCGGTCACTCCCAGCGAGCCGAGCCCGACGGATGGCCAGCTGCCCAGTTAGTCGGTCCGCTTTCGTCAGCCCGCGCTGTCCCGCTCGGTTTCATTCGCGTCGATGGCGGCGGGCTCGCCGGGGACTGCGTAGCGCTCGCCCAGCCAGTTGCCAAGATCGATGCGCTGACAGCGCGCCGAGCAAAACGGCAGGTAGCGCGTTCCTTCGCTGCTGGTGATCTTTGGGGCAGAGCCGGACCCTCCGTCGCTGCTAGCCACCGTAGTGGTGCCGCAGGGGCTTCCACAAATCGGACAGTACATCGGACTGGACAGCTTGTTCATGTCGAAAGTCCCTCTACTTTGCCGTCAGTGCTTCGGCGGGTGACTGCTTGGCGGCGGCCCGAGCCGGCAAAAGCGCCCCGAGCAAACAAACCGTCACCGAGAACAGCAAGAGCGCCGCGAGCAGCTGCGGCGAAAACCAAAAATACGACTGGGGCTTGAACGGGAAGTCGGGCAGGGCGGTTCTCGAGAGAAAGTCGATGCAGAGTGCCGCCAGCCGAGCCGTCAGCAGTCCCACCACTCCACCGCTCAGGCCAATGCAGGCGGCCTCCCCGAGCAAAAGCAGCATGAGGTCGCGCTGGCTGGCCCCGACCGCTCTCATCACGCCCAGCTCATGGCGACGCTCACTGATCGCGCGATAAAACGTATGAGCCACGTTGAGCACCGCCACCACCAGCGTCGACAGCGACACCAGCACAAACAGCGCTGTCATCAGCAGCACCGCCAGACCGGCTTGCTCGGCGCCGTTGTCTTCGATGCTGTAGCCGAGCTTGCGGACCTGCTCGACGATCCGCGTAATGCTCCGGCCCGGTTTTACTTGCACCGTCAGGCTCGAGTATTCGTTGGCGGCGCGCTCCCCGGCGAAGTCGGCATTCCAGCGCTGCACATAGGGCAGTGGCACCGTCAGTCCAAATGGCTGCGCGCGATCCGAGACTCCGACCAGCACAAGCTTGCGCTGCCGCGGCTTGCCGACGTCGCGTCGCGAGATGAACGACTTGCCCAGCTCGGCGGTGGCGTGCAGACCGCGCAGCTGACCGACCAGAAAGCCGCTTAGCTTGGGCAGGCCGTACATGCGAGCAAATGAGCCATTGTAAAACTCAAGCAGCGTCGGTGAGATAATCACTGGCACCGGCGGCTCGCACTTGTTGATATCCCACGAGCAGAACCAACCTGTCGGACAGTTCTTGTCCTCGGTGCAGAACGGATTCTTCTCGCTGACGTAGTCCTTGAAGGCCCACGGCGAGGTCGGATCGCTCACCGCCAGCGGGTCCACGCCATCGATCGGCAGGTCGGTGTAGATCGGTCTGCCGACGAGCCGTTCGCCTCCCCAGCCGCGCACCGGAAAAGCAACCTTGAGTCGTGGATACACCGCCTGCACGTCGGGATGGCTGAGCAGCTGCGCAATCACCTCGTTGCTGAGCTGCTTGGATCCGCCGAGCATCGCGCCGAGCGCGCCGAGCGCACTTTCATCGACGGAGGCTTTCGGCTGCACGACCTCGATGCGGTCCGACGGGAAGATCCGCTGGAGCACCTGCTTTTGCATGCCCAAAGACAGCGCCAAAAAGAACCCGAGCACCGAAATTCCGACGGCAATCCCAAAGACTGACAGCGCAAAGGCTCGTGGAGCACGCTGGAGACTGCGCAGCAAAAGAGACAAAGCTTGGCGGATTGTCATGGCCGAGACTCCGTCGCCGGAACAATTGTGCCGTTTTGCAGGCACAGAAGCCGCGTCGTCGCCTGCGCCACCCGTGGCTCGTGCGTCACCAGCACCATGGTGAGGCCATCGCGATTTAGCTCACCAAACAGCTCAATGATCTGCTGCCCTGTGTAGTCGTCGAGGTTGCCAGTCGGCTCGTCGCATAGAAGCACCTCGGGCCGGAACAGAAGCGCCCTGGCGATGGCGACGCGCTGCTTCTGACCACCCGACAGCTCGGCGGGCCGGCTGCGCGTCCGATCGGAAAGCCCGACGCGCGAAAGGGCCGCTTGGGCGCGCTCCTCGGCGTCACTGCGCGACAGCGGCTCGCTGGCAAAGGCGTTCGGTAGCAGCACATTGTCGATGCAGCTCAGGTGTGACAGCAGATGGAACGCCTGGAACACAAAGCCGATGTGACGGTTGCGCAGACCGGCCAGCTGTTTGTCACTGAGCGTCGCGAGGTCGTGGCCGAGCAGCGACACCTTGCCCTCGTAGCCGCGATCGAGTCCGCCCATGATGTGGAGCAGCGTCGACTTGCCCGAGCCCGAGCGTCCCGTCAGGCCGACCAGCTCGCCACGACGGACCGTCAGGTCAATGCCCCGCAGCACCTCTCCTTCGGCGAAGCGCTTGCGGAGACCACTTATGACGATGCACGGCGGGGAGTCCGTAGCGACTGACCGGCCAACATCACCGGCGCTGGCACCAGGGCTGGCACTGTCGCCGTCTGTGGCACTGTCGCTGTCGCTGTCTGTACCCGCGTCCGTCATTCGCCAGCACCATTAGCACGTCGCCAGGCTCTCTGGCCAGCGACTCGCACGCCGCACAGTCTTCAGGCACTTTCGGGCAGCTTTCAGCGCATCCAAATCGGCGACCAATCGACTCGCAAAATTGCGGAAGCGAGCATCTAAGGTGTCGATAGGCTTGCTTTTTTTTGCCGGTAGGCTTTTAAAGGGAGCCCCGAATTTACTGCTGGTGAAAAGGTCGAATTTCTGACCAAGCCAAGTGATCAAAGTGCTAACCTATGGCGCCGGTCACTTCTGGTCCGGCCTTCTGTCTGCATGCAGTAGGTACAGCGGAGCTTACGAATGAGTAACGGACGACACTTTACGCCCCCGACGCCGGCCTTCCGACCAGTGGATCCCTTCGCACCGATCGTTCCGCGCTCGGCGGAGAGAGTTCCATCTTGTGAGGTCACTCGCCCGCTGCCCTCGAAGCCTCGTCCGGTTCGCGTCGATACCTCGGCGCGGGATGGTCAAGGTTCAACCAACAAGCCGCTGCCGCCCGAGCGTCCCGCTGCCGCTGAGGTGCCGGTCGAGAGCAAGGCTGCCGCCCCGCCGACCCCGAGCAAGTCCGAGAAGAAGACCTCGGCGACGCCTCCGGCCAAGAGCGAGCCGGTGGTGGTCGCGAAAGCAACGCCAGCGGCGGAAGCTCTCGCTGAGCGTCGCAAGAATGACGCGGTGGCCGAGCGTGCCAAGGCTGCGGCGGCTGCCAAAGAAGCTGCGGCAGTGGTTGCTCCGTCGAGCAAGTCTTCGGACAAGGCCGCAGACAAAAAGTCAGCCAAGAGCGAGCCGGTCGTCAAGGCCGTCGAGCCCGAGGCTCCCAAGAAGGCCAGCAGCGCCAAGTCGACCCCGGCCAAGCCTGTCGAAGCAGAGCCGGTCGCCAAGGTCGAGGACAAAAAGTCTGCGAAGTTGGCACCGTCTGCGAAGTCACCACCGTCTGCGAAATCGGCGCCGTCCGCAAAATCGGCACCGCCCACCAAGGCTGCGAAGGTGGTCGAGGAAGCGCCAGCGCCTGCGAAGTCGAGCACTTCGGCGGGTAAGAAAGCTGCCGTTGCGCCTGTCGTCGCGCCCAAGGCCGAAGCCAAGTCTGCCAAGCCTGCGAAGTCGGCCAAGGGTGAGGCCATCGAGGCGACGGACGAAGCTCCCAGCAAGCCAGCCAAGGCGGAAAGCTCGACGTCGAGCAAGTCGGCTGAGTCGACCAAGAAGGCGGGCAAGGCCGAAGCTCCGGTGGTGAAAGCGGAAGCTCCAGCGAAGGCCGCCAAGCCAGCCAAGGCTGCCAAGCCGGTTCCGCCTCCCGAAGAAGAAGAGGCGATCGAGCCGGCTGCCTCGGCGAAGTCGTCGGGCAAGGCTTCGGCCAAGTCTGCTGGCAAAGCAGCACCGTCTGGAAAGTCAGCACCGTCTGGAAAGTCAGCACCGTCTGGAAAGTCAGCACCGTCTGGAAAGTCAGCACCGTCTGGAAAGTCAGCACCAGCCGCCAAGTCAGCCAGCAAGTCGAGCAAGCGCGCGCCCAAAGCTGCGGAAGCGGAAGTCGAAGAGGAGCCGGTGGTGCCCGCTCCCAGCCCCAGCAAGAAGAGCAAGGGCAAGAAGGACGAACGGACCCTGGGTCCCGACGAAGAGCTGCGCATCTGCGAGTGGGAAAAGTGCGGCAAACAGTTCGTCGTCAAGGTCTCTGGGCGGACTGCCGTACGTCGCTTCTGCTCGGGCACCTGTCGCGGTCGCGCCAGCGAAGCCCGCACCGGCAAGCGCTAAAGCTGGAGCACCGGGATCGCTCGGCGCTGTTAGTGACTGAACGGACGTAGCTCGACAGGCCAGGGCTGCTCGGAGCCACCGGGCGGCGTTGCTGCCACCACCACCGGGATCTGTCGTAGCAGCATGGCGAGCAGCGCGATTCGCGGCGGCGTCAGCTCCGCTTCGAGCACCAGGAGCGCTCCATCGCGGGCGGCCAGGTAGGCAGCGCGGGCATAGGCTTCGGCATTTGCGCTTGGACCCAGCACCAGGGCGGCCCGACGGTCGGCGGCACTGTGGACAATGACCTGGCCGGTGTTGCGAGCGACGGTGGCTGCCTTGACCGCAGGGCTTGGTGGACGGAACAGCACGCCCGCCGGCAGGCTGCTGCTTGGGAAGGCGGGGGCAGGTCCGTCCCGAACGATGATGATCTCGGACAGCTTGCGACCTACTAGACCGGCGGCGGCTCCTGCATCGGGCATCGCCCACACCACCACCGGCACGCGCGGCGACGTCAGCAGCGGCAGCAGCTCCGCCACCACCATCGGCGCGCTGAAGGCTGGATAGGACAGTCCAGCGAGGCCATCGATCACCAGCGCCGCATCGTGGAGCAGGGCGCGGCGAAGCAGCGTTGGGAGCACCTTGTGCGGTTGCGACTCACTCAAGCCATCGAGGCGCAGCACCGGTCGACCGAGCAGACGGGCGGGCTTCTGAACACACGGACCATCGAGCAGATACAGTCCCGGCTGGAGCAGGTCCCGCGCCGAGCTTTGAGGCCACTGGAGCAGCGGATCGGGGGTTCCCGACAGACGCAGGGCGGCTTCTCGTCGGACCGACAGCCGACCATCTGGGCGCTGCCAGACCAGGTCGAGGGCTCGCAGCGGCGCCGCGGGAAGCAGCTCGGCGAGCACATCCGGCTCCTCGCACTGACCACGCAGACACTGGGCCAGCTCGACGGGACGCAGGCCACGGGGTCGCTCTCCCAGCAAGTACGCCGCCGCATAGAGCAGTCCGAGCACCCGCTGTGCTGGCATCGGCAAAGCCAGTCGGCCCGCCAGCTCGTGCAGCGGCCCCGCGATAGGTGGCAGGACGTTCTCGCCCGTCGTCAAGCAGCTCTGCGCCCACCGTGCCAGCTCCCACTGCCAGGCCGCCGGGCTGCGCTGCGCATCGTAGGCCTTCAGCGGCTGGTGGCGAACCGCACGGCTCGTCGTCGATTCAGGCGCCGGACCCCCCAGCGCAATCTCGGGCACTAGGGGCACCACCGCCGGTTCGTTTTCTTCGGCGCTGCTGTCCTGATCGAGCGGCTCAGCGCTCTCCGGCATGTCCTCGAGATGTTCGTCGCGAGCTTTGGGCGAGGCAGCCGACGTCGGAGCGATCTCCGGCTGTACCGACGGGACGACCTTGCTCTCGGCTGGCGCTGACTCTGCTTCGGAGATTCGCCGAATCAGACGTGACTCGGGACGGGCATCGCGGAGCGCGCGGGCGGACTGGCGGACCGGTTCCCCCTTGACCGGGGACTTGGCGACGGCAGGGCTGCCAATCGACGTCCCTCGCGTCTCGGCACCGGGCTTTATCACCGTCTCCCGGGTGGTGATCCGACTGAGCGGCAGCCGCAGCAGCGGTTCCTCGGCCTCATCGAGCCTAACCAGCAGCTCCGGAACTTTACCGCTCGGATTCAAGGCGAAGCTCAAGGGGCGCTTGCTGTCCGGCGGCAGGCTGACCCGGCGCAGGCTGCGGGTCGTCACATCGAGGTCGAGGAAGCTTAAGATCTTGTGGTCCTCGAAACCCACCACCAGTCGTCCTGGGGCCGTCTCCGCACACAGACCGCGACCGGGCTGTTCGATCTCAAATAGGCGCAGCCCGTCCGAGGCACGGAACACCTCAATCCGCATCGGAATCGCCGAGGTGAGCGCCCACACCATTCGTCCGTCGCCAATAAAGCCGAGCTGTAGCGGTGCCTGCCGCGTGTTGAGCATCAGCTTGGCCATCGCCCGTCGCGTCTGCGCGTCCCAGATCTCGAAGCTGCCGCGCTGCTCGATGATGATGCGACGGTCGGGCGTGGCCCCAGCGGACAGGGCCTCGCCGCGCACGAACAGCTTGTAGACCACCAGATCGCTCTCACGCGGCACCACCAGCTCGGCGCCGGCACCCGCGGGGGCCACCACCACTCCTGCCGGACCGCCGCCGAGGATGCGCTGCGCACCCGGCACTCGCACCGACCGACCGACTTTGGTGAGCTGTGGCAGCTGGAGCAGCTCCGCGACGATGCCAGTCGCAGTCCCGTCAGGACCTTCCTCGACGGACAGCTGCATCAGACGATCGGACTGCACGAAGAAGATTCGTCCGGCCCGCTCCTCTTGGCGCAGCGACTCGACCGGGGTCAGCCGCGACTTGTTGCCGTCGGGCTGGCTCAGGTTGTAGACACGCAGCTCCCCCCGAATCAGCTCAGCGGCCCACTTTCCGTCGAGACCTACCACCAGGTCGGGGGCCTCGGGGTGGAACTTTGGCATGTTGTAAGACTATCACGGTCGCCGACGCGCCAAGAGACCGTCCCGCTTGGTAAATTGGGCACGGTGGCGTCTGCTCTAGGACGACGCTTTACCCGCCTTTACACGTTGCGACAGCGACGGTCCAGCCGCTACGGTCGCGACATGGAGCTACTGTGTGACCTGCATGTTCACTCGCGCTTCTCACGGGCGGTCAGCGCTGACATGGACCTCGGTCACATGTATCAGTGGGCGCAGCGCAAGGGCATCGACGTGGTGGCGACGGGAGATGTCCTCCACCCGGCCTGGCGAGCCGAGCTGCACCAGCAGCTGGTGGTGGCCGACGACGGGCGAGGGCAGGGGCTCTACGAGCTGCGACCCGAGCTGCGCGAGTCGCTCGACGAAGCGGTGCCGCGCTCGTGCCGTCGTCGGGTCCGCTTCATCCTCGCCGGGGAGATCTCGCACATCTTCAAGAAGGACGGGGCGGTGCGGAAGGTTCACAACCTGATCGTGCTGCCGAGTATCGACTGTGCAGATCGCGTGGCTGACCGGCTGGTGCGCCTCGGCTACAACCTTCACTCCGACGGCAGGCCGATCCTCGGTCTCCCCTGTCGCGACTTTCTGGAGCTGCTGCTGTCGACGGATCACGGTGCCTATCTGGTGCCGGCGCATATCTGGACGCCGCACTTTTCGGTCTTTGGCTCGCTGTCGGGCTTCGACCGGCTCGGTGACTGCTTTGGCGACCTCACTCCCCACATCTTTGCGCTGGAGACGGGGCTGTCGTCTGACCCAGCGATGAACTGGCGGCTGTCGGCGCTAGACGAGCTGACGCTGATCTCGTGTTCCGATGCCCACTCGCCGCAGAAGCTGGGACGAGAGCTGACCCGGCTGGCGCTGCCCGAGCCTGCGACGTTTGCGGACCTGCGACGGGCGCTGGAGCTGTGCCAGCCCGAGGAGTTTCTCGGCACCATCGAGTTCTTCCCCGAGGAAGGCAAGTATCACCTCGATGGTCATCGCGACTGTGGGGTGCGACTAGAGCCGAGCGAGCGGGCTCGGCTGCACGGCCTGTGTCCGGTCTGCGGCAAGCCGGTGACCGTCGGGGTGCTGTCGCGGATCTGCGCGCTGGCCGATCGTCCCGAGCGCAGCACACTGCGACCCCCGCGGGCGCGACCCTACGAGAGTCTGGTGCCGCTCACCGAGGTGCTGGCCGATGTCCTCGGAAAAACGGTGGCTTCGGATGCGGTGCAGCGGCTGTACTTCCGGCTGCTCGATCAGGTGGGCCCCGAGCTACAGATCCTCCGCTCGGCGGGCGTCGAGGAGCTAGGGCAGGTCGGAGGCCCCCTGCTGGCCGAGGCGCTCAAGCGGATGCGCCAAGGTCAGCTCCAGATGGCCGCTGGCTTCGACGGGGAGTACGGTCGAATTGGCCTGGTGGAGCCGAGCGAGCGTGCTTCCCAGACGCAGGCCCGTCAGATGGGCCTGTTTGGTTTACCATGAGCGACCCGAGCGAGCAGCCGTGGCTCACCGGCCTATCATCGGCCCAGGCGGCGGTCGCGACCTACAGCACCGGTCCGCAGCTGGTGACGGCGGGGCCTGGCTCAGGCAAGACGCGGACGCTGTGCGCCTGGATCGTCGAGCTGATTCGGACCCAGCGAGTGTCTCCCGAGGACATCTTGGCGGTGACCTTTACGCGGCGGGCCGCGCGGGAGCTGACCGAGCGACTCGCGGTCCTCCTTTCACCCATCGTCGAGTCGCTGCTGATTGGGACGTTTCATCGCCTGGCGCTTCGGCTGGCGCCACTGCCGCCGCCGCTCCGCGTTATCGAAGAGGCCGAGCGACTGGAGATGATTGAGCACGCGGTGGCAGGTACGGGCTGCCGCAAGAGTCCGTCGAGCCTATTGTCCCTGCTGTCGCTGCGCAAAGGACAACATCCCGACTACGGGGCGCTGCTGGCGAGCGGGACGCTGGATGTCAGCGAGGAGGAACGCCTGGTCTTGGGCCGCTATGAAGCGCTGCTGGCCGAGCGCGGTGCGGTCGACCTCGACGACCTGCTTTTGCGGGCCGTTCAGGCGCTGCGCGAGGGCACGGCGCTGCGGCAGTTTCGCTTTGTCGCGGTCGATGAGTACCAAGATGTCAGCGCCACCCAGCGCGCCCTGGTGGTCGAGCTGGGGCGGACGGCGACGGTGCTGGCGATTGGTGACCCCGATCAGGCCATCTATGCCTTTCGCGGTGGCGAGGTGCGGCACTTTCTCGGCTTTGCGGCGGACTTCCCAGCTGCCCGGTCGCGGTTCCTGGTTGAGAACCATCGCAGCAGTCCGCAGATCGTCGCCGCGTCGGCAGCAGTGATCGCCCACAATCCGGGTCGACTCGCGCCCGCGCCGGTGCCGTGCCGACCTGCGGGCGAGCCACTCACCCTGCTGCGGAGTCCCAGCCTGCGCAGCGAAGCCCAGCGGATCGTGCGCGAGATCGAGCAGCTGATCGGCGGTTCGAGCTTGCTGGCTCACGATCGGCGGCAGACAGCATCGTGGCGGGCCGGCAGCTATGGCTTTTCCGACGTGGCGATCCTCACCCGCAACGTCGCGCGGGCCGAGCTGATAAGCCAAGCGCTGCGCGAGGCCGGGCTGCCGCTGTCGCGTCCCAGTGAGCAGCGTCGTCAGCCGAGCATCGTTCCCGGTGAGTCGATCGAGCCGGTCTATGAGTGTGATCAGCTCGAAGATCAGCGCATTGCGGTGCTGACCCTGCACGGCGCCAAGGGCCTGGAGTTTCCGGTGGTCTTTGTCGCGGGCCTAGAGGCGGGGCAGCTACCCGGACCCGGTCGGAGCGAGGAGCAGAGCCAGGAGGAGCGCCGGCTGCTGTACGTCGGCCTGACCCGCGCCAAGGAGCTGCTCTATCTGTCCTATCTGGAGACTGCCGAGACCAGCCCAAGTCCATTTCTGCGCGAGCTGCCAAGTGAGCTGATCGTCTGCGAAGCGCCAGCGAAGCGGCGACCCCAAAAGCCCCAGCTACGCCTGTTTTAGACGGACCGCTCGCTACTGGGTGCGACGAATCAGCCCGCGGTTGGCTTCGCGCTGCTCGTCTCGGATCTCTCGCCTCAGCTCCCGCATGGACCGACGGGCCTCGTCGCGGCGGATCTGCTTCTGCTCCTGCCGGTGCTGGGGATCAGCCGCCGCCACGCGCTCGGGACGGGACACTTGGGGGCGACTGCCTTGTGCTCGCTCGCGACGCAGCTCGCTGCGGGTGGCCGCGATCTGGCGCCGTAGCTCTGCTCGCAGGGCCGCGCGATCGCTGGCTGAGGGGCGGTCGGCACGCTCTGTGGCTGGCTGGGCAGCGGGACTCACGGCGGCGGGCTCTGGTTTGGCCAGCGGTTCTTCGGCCCAGGCTGCTCCCGTCACGACGAGGAGCCCCAGGGCAAGTAGTGCGGAGCGCTTGAGCGACATGCTTCTTGACCTCTGCTAGGGCCATCACTGGCTATGCCTCACTAGACGAGGCACTGAGCCACTTGGTTCCGATCGTAACGCCAACTCAGCGCTGCCGGTCACTGTTTTGGGTGGGCTGGGTGTGCCCGTGCGGATACAGCAGCACTTCGGTAATCTCCGCCTCGGAGCCGAGCCGCATCGGCGGTCCCCAGTAGCCCGTCCCCGCGCTGACGTAGATCTGCGCGTTGCCGTGGCGGTGCAGGCCAAAGACATACGGCTGCTGGAGGCGCACAAAATAACCCCACGGCCACAGCTGACCGGCGTGGGTATGCCCTGAGAGCTGGAGGTCGATGCCAAGCGCTGCCGCTTCGCTGATCGCTGCCGGCTGATGGGCCAGCAGCACCGCCGGTCGCTTCGGATCTCGTCCCGCCAGCGCTTTCGGCAGATCCGGCCCATGCCCTGGAAAGATCGCCGCGTGATAGTCATCGACCCCGACGAGGTCGATCCCCAGCTCACTCGCGGCCTCCCCAGCCACCGGCAGGGGTCGCAGGGTGACGTGCTCATTGCGGAGCACCTGCACCCCGAGCCGCCCTAGCTCCGCCATCCAGCTGTCCACTCCCGAGTAATACTCATGGTTGCCGGTGACGAAGAAGACGCCGTGGCGGGCTCGCAGCTCGCGCAGCGGGGCAACATGGGCGCCGAGCTGGGCGACGCTGCCATCGACCAGATCCCCGGTGATGACCACCGCATCGGAGCACAGTGAGTTGACGCGCTCGACTACCTCGGTAAGCCACTTGCCATCGAGCGTCGGACCGATGTGAACGTCGGTGAGCTGCACAATCCGAAAGCCGGCCAGCTCCTTGGGCAGCTTGGCGAGCTGGACCTCGACGCGCCGGACCGTGACCTTGCGCAGGCCCACCGCCACCGCATAGCCCGACAGCGTCGTCGCCCCACCCAGCGCCGCCACATCGAGCACCCGCGAGAGCCACGCCCGCCGCGAGTCATCGACTGGCAGCACCGGCCCGAGCAGCCCACCGAGCAAGCGCACGAGATCGACGATCCCGAACACCACCGCCGACACCGCCAGCGACCCGAGCCAGATGTAGCTGGCCCACAGAAACGGCAGCGCGACTTGACGGGGCACGCTGCGACTCAGCGGGAAGCTCAGCCACAGCATCGCGAACAGCACGCCCAGCACCACCTTGAGCAGCCGCTGCTCCGCCGCACCGAGCGACAGGCCGCGCGTCACCCGCAGATACACGTAGTAGTGCAGGCCGCACAAGGCCACCGTCATGATCGACACGAAGATCAGCGTTCGTAGAATCGGCATCGCTCCCCTTGGCCTCGCCAAAGGCTTAGATGTTGCCAGTCCCCGACCTCATACGGAAGAAGGCTCGTGCCAAGCGGCGAGCCGAGCCGCGTAGCCGGCGACATTTTTTGGGGTTTCGACCGAGTACCCCGACCGGCATAATAGGACCGGCCTGCCGCAGATCCGGCGGCGCACCAAGGAGCTTCCATGGCCGAGTTGAAATCGCCCACCCAGTTCTTCAAGCTCGATACCCGAGACACCACGTCGGTGAGCACGATCTACTACGCGGCTTACCGCGACTTTGACGACGGCAAGGGCGGCAAGGCGGTGCTGTTTACCACCAACCGCGACTTCGACACCAACGTGGTCAAGGCCAAGGTGCTGTTCGTGATCGAGCTGCAAAAGGGTCAGAGCGTGCGCGACTACGTCCAAGAGCGCATTGCCGAGGTGGCCAGCTCCGAAGCGCTGCTGACCCGCCCCGAGTACACCGAGATTGATCCGGCAAACTACGCTGGCGATTTCGCTTTCCTCGGCGACATGTTAGAGATTCAGTAGTCGTTCGTCCTGGGGACCATTTCTCATGCAGCAGCTTAAAGAGTTCTTCGAGGCCGGCGGGTTCTTCATGTACGTGAACCTGCTGTGCTCGGTCGTTGTCGTGACGCTGATCGTCGACCGTGCGCTGTTCTTTCTGGGCAAGGGTGCGGTCAATGCGCGGGCCTTCCTCGAGCAGCTCCGCAAGCTGCTCAGCGCTGGGCAGCTCGAAAAGGCGCAGCGGCTGAGTCAGTCCTCGGAGGCTCCGATTGCCCAGGTGGCGCGCTCCGGACTCGCCAAGCTCAAGAATGGGGAGGCGGCGGTCTCGACGGCGATCGAAGAGGCCCTGACCGATGCGACCCCGGAGCTGAAGAAGCGAATTGCGGTGCTGTGGTCGCTGGCCAACATCGCGACGCTGCTCGGACTGCTCGGCACCATCAACGGTCTGATCGGCGGCTTTGCGGCCATCGGCAAGGCGGCAGCCGATCAGCGCAGCGCCATCCTGGCTACCCGTATCTCCGAGGCCATGAACAACACCTGGCTTGGTCTGGCGATTGCGGCTCTGTGCATGATCGGTCACCTGTTCCTGTCGGCGGCGAGCAAGAGCAAGCAGCAAGAGCTGGAGAGCTTCGCACTGCGGCTGGAGAACCTGCTGTTTGACCTCATCGCCAATCCGCCGACGCCGGCTCCCGAAAAGGAGAGCCGCGAAGGGGGCCGAGGCGAGCGCCGTCGTGACGCCGACAGCCGCAGCCGCCGAAACCGTGACGCCGACGAAGACGACAACGACTAGACCCCGACCAAGAGACGAAGAAGAGTCATCATGACGATTCAGAGGTTGCGCTTCCGGCTTCGGAAGCTTCGCGAGCACGGGGAGGAGCTGTCGGAGGAATCCGTCGAGCTGAACCTGGTGCCGTACCTCGACATCATCATGAACATCATCATGTTCTTGCTGGCGACGATCACGTTTCAAGCATCCCTCGCGAGCATCAACATCAACCTGCCGACCGCCTCGGTGGTGACCGCGACCACCAGCACGCCGCCACGGCCCGAGCTGAACCTGACGGTGTCGATTACCGACAAGGGCTTCACGCTGGCGACCTCGGGAGCGGTGCTGTTCCGCGGCTTTGTGCTGTCGGCGCAGGGTGTGCAGCAGACCTCGACCGAGCTGCCCACGGTGCCGCTGGCTGCCGATGGCAAGCACGACCTCGTCGCACTGACCAAGCTGCTCGTCCAGCTCAAGTCATTTTACCCTGATGAGGAGCGCGCCATCATCACCGCCACGCCGCAGATCCCCTATGAGCTGCTGGTGGCAACGATGGATGCCATGCGCCAGCAGGCGGGTGCGACAGCGGGTGCTGAGCCCCAGGTGCTGTTTCCAGGTGTGCTGCTCGGCGCGGGGGTAAACTGATGGCTCTCAAGGAAGTCGATCAGCGAGAAGCCCGCAAGGCGCTGTGGAAGCTCCGTCGCAAGGTCGAGGAAGAGGCCGAGGAGATCAACTTCCTCAACATCATGCCAATGATGGACATGATGACCATCCTGCTGGTCTTTTTGATCAAGCAGTTCTCGGTACAGCAGCTCGCGGTCAGTCAGCCGACCGGCCTCCAGCTGCCGGCCTCGACGGCCCAGCGGCAGCCGCAGCCCGCGGTCAACATCACCATCACCCAGAGCGCCATCGTGGTCGAAGACGACGCGGTGGTCGCAGTCAAGAACGGCACGGTGGACCCGAAGTGGAAGTCGCAGGGCCAGCAGGGCTACGCGATTGACCCGATCGTCAGTGCCCTGTCGAAGCACCGCACCCGCCTGTCGCGGCTTGCCAAGCTGCAAGGCCAGAGCTTCGACGGCATCGCGATCGTGATGGCCGACCGCCGCACGCCGTATCGCCTGCTCACCGAAGTGCTCTACTCCGCCGGCCAAGCCGAGTTCGCCAACTACCGCCTCATCGTCATGCAAAAAGGCCAATAACCCGCCATGGCGATGTCCGGCCCCCGCGAGTCTTCGCAGATGGTCTCCGAGATCAACGTCACGCCGCTGGTCGACGTGATGCTGGTGCTGCTCATCATCTTCATGGTCGCGGCGCCGATGGCCACCTCGGGCGTGCCGGTGGTGCTGCCCAAGGGCGAGACCCAGTCGCTCGACAGCGAAGACGCCAAGATCATCCTCACCATCCCAGCGAGCTTCCCCAAGGACCAAGTGGTCTACCTGGGCAAAAACCCGGTGCCGATGGCACAGCTCGAGCTGAAGCTGCGCACCAACGACAAGCTCCAGACCGAGCGTGAGATGTACATTCACGCCGACGGAGCACTTCGTTACCAGGACGTGATCACGGTGATGTCGCTGGTGTCGAAGGCCGGCGCCGAGAAGGTGGGCCTTATCACCGACCCGATGAGCAGCCGTGAGGAGACAAGTCCGTAGCGATGGCAAGCGAGGAGCCGAAGAGCCTGCTGCCGCTGCCGCTTGACGAGAAGCCGGGCCGACCTGGGCGCAGACCGCTCGACCGTCAGGGTCTGGTGGCGGGGCTGTGTCTGGCCATCCTGGTCAACGGTGGGGGCCTGCTCGTGCTGTGGCGGGCGACCCATCGCATCGACCGACCCAAGCTGGCTGGGCCCGAGGTGTTTGTCGACGTCAAGCTGCTCAAGTTTGGCCGCAAGCGGGATCTCTCGTTTCTACCCCACGTCGATGTGACGCCGCGCACGGCCCAGAAGAACACGCTCAAGCTGGCGCAGGACCCCGACAAGCCCAGCCCAAAGCGCGAGGACAAGAAGCCCGAGCCGCTCGCCAAGCTGACCGACCTGACCCGCAACCTGCGCGCCGATGATGATGAGCGGGCGAGCCGAGCGGCGCTGGAAGAGGGCGACCCAAATGGCGTGCGCGGTGGTACCGCCAACGAAGCCGCTGGCGACCCTTATCTGCGCGAGATTGTCGCGGCAGTCCTAGAGCGCTGGACCGTGCCGACCATGCTAAGACCCGAAGACCTGGCCAAGCTGCAAGCCGCCGCCTGCCTGACCATTGACGACGACGGCAACCTCCGCTCCTTCCGCATCGTCGAGCCCTCGGGCAACCCCCTGTTCGATGGCAGCCTCAACACCACCTTGGGGAGCCTCAAGACCCTGCCCAGGCCCCACGGTCGCTTCGCCCAAGCCGCTCGCACCGGTCGCCTCTGCCCCGTCTTCTCCAAGCAGTAAGACCCCGTGGACGTAGGTGATCGGTCTAGCGGACGCAGGTGATCTACCAAGCGAGTAGAGATGATCTACCAAGCGAGTAGAGGTGATCTACCAAGCGAGTAGAGATGATCTACCAAGCGAGTAGAGATGATCTGCCAAGCGAGTAGAGGTGATCTACCAAGCGAGTAGAGGTGATCTACCAAGCGAGCAGAGGTGATCTACCAAGCGAGTAGAGGTGATCTACCAAGCGAGCAGAGGTGATCTGCCAAGCGAGTAGAGATGATCTACCAAGCGAGCAGAGCACCTCTACCAAGGCAGTAGAGAAGCACTCTCAAGCGAGTAGAGGTGCTCTGAGCGGAAAGTGGCAGGGGGGAGGGCTTACGAGCGGCGACGGCGGCGCAGCAGCATCGCCAGGGTGCCGACGAGCAGGCTAGACATCGCGCCCGTGGAACCAGCGCTACCGCCGAAGTTGCAGCCAGCGTCCTTGCTGCTGTCGGTGGTCTGGGTCTTGACGATCTGCACGTTGACCAGCGCCTCGCGGGTCACGTCGTCGTTCTGGGCCGTGACCTTGAAGGTCAGCACCGTGGGGCCACTCACCGCCGGGGCGATGAACGTCGGGTTCGAGATGTCCGTCGCCGACAGCGTGACCTTCGGGCCATCCTGCTGCTCCCACTGCCACTTGACCGCGCCCTTGGCATTGCTGGCGATGGCCTCGAGCTGCACCTGGAAGCCGACCGGGATGGTTCTCAGGTCGGTCGTCGTGATTGCAAACTTCGACGGCGCCTTCATCACGCACATGCCACGGTGGGCTACCTGAAGACCGAACGGCTTGTTGACAAGGCCCGTGATTGCGACTTCGTCGATGTCCCAGCCCGCAGCGCCCACGGTGTCATCGGTGCCCACGCGGAAACGCAGCTTGAGCGTCTTGCCAGCGAGGAGCTTGCCAATCTCGATCTTGGTGTTCACCCAGGCCGTCGGATAGCCAGTGCTCGGGCCACCGAAGGCGCGTCGACCGGCCAGCGGGTTCTTAGACGGCGAGGCGGCCAGCGACTGGTTATAGCCGTTGGTGATGACCACGCCGGGGACGCTGCTCACGTCAACCCACAGGGTGCCGCCGTCGTCCGATAGCTCGATGACGCCGCCGTCATAGAAGCCGATGCCATCGGTCTCGAACGAGTAGCGGTGACGGAGCGCGAGCGCCATGCCATCAGGTCCCACCTTCAGATCGGGCGAGACGAACTGATGATCGGCGGGATCGGCGCTGTCTGGACCGTGCCACAGGCCGTTGCCGGCGGTGAAGACGTGCTGCCACGGCTCGATGAACAGCTGCGGATCATCGACGACCGACCAGCCGGTGTTCTTGCTGTCGAACTTGTCGGTGGTGCCCTGGTTGGCGAGGACGTCGTAGTTGCCCTGCGCGGTGTACAGCTGCTTGATGGCGCCCGGCTTGTACAGGCCCGTGCCGTTTACCTCGAGGTTGAGGTCGAAGGTGGTGATGTCCGTCGCGCCCTTCATGGACACGCCGACGCTGACCACCACCGACTGGAACGGCGCCAGGGTCGGGAAGGTGGCGGGGCTTTGCGAGATCTGAATCTCGGGCTTGCTCGAAGTCACCGTGAGCGTGCCGCCGGTCAGATCCTTGTTGCCGGTGTTGCGGAGGGTGACCAGGACGCGGCCCTCTTCGTCGTTGTCGAGCACGCCGTCTTGGTCGCAGTCGGTCTTCGACTCATCGATGACGATGCGGTCGATGGCGACATCAGCGCCCGTGACAAAGCTCTCGACCACGCCCGCGTGATCCGTCGAGGTCTTGTCGGGTCCAGCCGCTCCCGCACCCATGCCGCGCTTGGCGAACGCCTTGACGAACAGGTCGTAGTCGGCCCGGTCGCTCACCCACGCCGCAGCCAGCATGGCATCGCGGGCCTCGAGGAAGGTTGGGGCATTGGGCGTCAGCTTGAGCGACGACACCAGGTAGCGCCGCATCCGCTCGTTGGCCTGGTCGAAGGTCAGACGGGGATCACGCAGCAGCGCCGTGTAGCACTCCCACAACGTGGCCGCCCAGACTTCGCCGGCGTTGTGTACTTCGGCATTGCTGGCGCCATCGCTGCCGAATGCTGGGGCTGGCGTCGGGGGCAGGGGCACGCCGTCTTCGATGTGCTTGAAGGTGAGCGGGTTCTTGGTCAGGTCGGTCGAGTATGGGTAGCGGCGCAGGCCGTCGTAGAAGGCCTTGTTGCCCGGTGCCCACACCGAGTACGCCATGTCTGCGTAGACGCCGTTCCAGTTGGCGTTGGCTGGGACATTGATGTCCTCGGGGCGGACGATGGTCAGGAGCACCACGAAGTCGCTCCAGCCTTCGCCCATGCTGCCGCCCTGGTTGTTCGAGAGGCCGACGGCGTTGCCAACCAGTCGGTTCGACAGGATGTGGGCCCACTCGTGGGAGACGACGCCCGCCTCCAGCGAACCGTCGCGGGTGGCGCGGCTGCCCGAGATCGAGACGTTGACCGGCATGCCGGCGGCGGCCTTGTTCCACAGCTTCATGCCGTCGTCGTAGGTCATGCCGACGACGCCGATGGTGATGCTCGGGTCGGTGCCACCCATGGCCGGTAGACCGATCGAAGAATCGACGCTGACCACGATGACGCCCTTGGCGCCCGAGATCTGCGCGTTCTTGACCTTGGTGCGAGACGGGCAGTTGCCCTCACCGAAGTGGATGAGCGCGATCTTGCCGGCCATTGCGGCGGCGTTCTTAAATGGCGCCTCGCAGCCGTCGTTGACATCGGGACCGACGCCATCGTCGGCAATGATCGCTTCGCCAGTGGTCGTGAAGTTGCTCGACCCATAGGGCGCACCCGAGACTTCGTACTCACCCGCGATGTCCGCAGGGGCATTGACCTTGCCCACCGCGCCGACGGCGTCCCACACGTACATCTGGATACGGGGCATTGCTCCGTCCGCCGGCGTGCTGGCGTTGGCGTTGTTGCGACCACCGGAGTCCTGGGCCTCGCCACGGATCGGATCGCCTTCGACACCACCACGACCCTTGTTGCGCCGCTGCGGGTTGTACGAGGACTCGGTCCAGCCCGCGTCGTAGAAGTAGTCGTGCATCCAGTTGAGCTGGTAGAACAGGTTGGTCGTGATCGCCTGCGAGTTGTTGGGCGAAGCCAGCGGGTCGGTCGTCGGATCGTAGACGCGATCGAACGTGCTGGGCCCGGTGAGCGTCACCTTGGCGTCGCCAGGGCCAAAGCCATCGGGAGCCGCCAGATCGGCATAGGCGACCACGTTGTTACCCGACAGGTCGGTCGCATCGGCGGCCAGCCACGGATCGCTGCGCGAGAACGGGGCGCTCTCGAGCGTCACCAGGTTCGCGGCCTTGAACGATGGGGCGGCGCTGCTGCGGATGCCGGTGGGGTGGGGCGTAAAGTCGTTGCCCATCGGGCTGTCCCACGGGATCTTCTTGCCGGTGGTATCGGCCCACACGCGGTAGCTAAACGAGTCCGCGGCGGTCTGGTTGTGCTTGAAGAACACCGTGCCGTCGATGGCCGAGACCACGAAGGCCATCATCTGCGAGTCCTTGCCGTCGCGGTAGCCGACTTCAAGCTCGGTGTAGTACGCAGGAATGAGACCCTTGTCCGTCGGATACCAGGTCTTGCGGACCCGAGCCGGGCCGGTCTGCACCAGGCCCTCGACATCGGGGGCGCTCTCCAGCTCTAGGGCGGTATAGCCGCCGGAGCGCTTGCCAGTGAACTGCACCCGCGAGACCACACCCTTGTTGCCGGTCATCGCGCGGAAGGCCGCCGAGACTGCGACAGCCTCATCGAGTGCCCACTGCTCCGCAACCTTGGTGCTCGACGGCGCGAAGCTGCCGACCACAAACTGCGGGTTCATGTCGCGGTCCATCGCGATCTTCATGCTCTGCCTGAAGACCGGAATGCCATCGAGTTCTTGGTCGAAGTGGGCGATCAGCGGGCCGTTGCCTGCGTCGTGCAGGTCTTGCAGCTTGGCGCCCGAGAGCGACTCATCGGCGAGCCTGTAGCTCTGCTTGAGGCCGCGCAGGGTCGACCACGCCACCGTCTTCACATCGCTACCCGGTGGGGTCACCGTCTGCGCTTGCAGTCGAGCCATCGTCGGCTGACCACTGACCACATCGCGGTGCATCACCTGGGTGGCCACTCGCAGCGCCGGTCCTGCCTCGGGGGCTTGGGGAAGCACGATTGCCTCGGGCGCACTCGGAGTACCGCAGGCCCCTACCAGGCTCATTGCGGCACCCAAGAAGATTCGCGATCCGAACCAGTTCTTTCGCATCGTTCGCTCCTTGCTGTCGAGGCGACTCTCGCGAGCCACCTCGCAACGTAATAAGTTCGTCAGCCGCTCCTACTGGCCAGTGCGCAGCAGGGCTCCACCATCGCCAAACAGGAACATGTTGGTGGGGCTTGAGCCGTAGACTCGGGTCAGGTTGCCGGTGGTGCCGCTCTGTAGCGCCTTCCAGGTCGTCCCGTCGTAGCGGAGCAGTTGCCCGCTGTTGCCGACGACGTAGACGATGCCACTGGCGAAGCCCCAGACTCCGACGAAGGGACCAGCGCTCGGGACTGTCTGCTTGGTCCAGGTGCTGCCGTCGTACTTGTAGACACCGCCGGGACCGACTGCCCAGACGTTGCTGGTCGAGCCCGCCCACAGACCGAGCACGTTCATGGTGCTCGGACCGGCGAGCGGATTCCACTTGCTGCCATCCCAGCGCAGGACCGTGCCGTTGTCGCCAGCTGCCCAGACATCGGTCGCCGAGGCAGCCCAGATGACGTTCAGGCTGGAGCTTGTCGGGGTGCTGACGCTGTTCCAGGTGCTGCCGTTCCAGCGCAGGGCCTTGCCACCCGCACCGACCGCCCAGGCATCCTGCGCACCGACGGCTGCTGCCGCGTACAGGTTGACCGGCGTGCCGCTTGGCGTAGGCGACCACTTGCTGCCGTTCCAGCGCACAATGGTGCCGTTTTCACCGACCGCCCAGGCGCTGCTGGCCGAGGTGCCGCTCACGCCGTACAGGGTGCTGGTGGTGCCGCTGTCGACCTGGCTCAGGCCACCACCGTCCCAGTGGGCGATGGTGCCGCCGCCGCCGACGGCCCACATGTCCGAGCCGCCGGTGGCCCAGACGCCGTTCCAGCCGGCCTGGAGACCGCTCTTGCCTGCCGACCAGGCCATGCCGTCGAAGTGGATCATGCCGCCCTGGTCACTGATTGCCCACACATCGTTGGCAGCGGTGCCCCAGATGCCATTGAGCGCGGTCTTGATCGGCGACTGCACGCCTTCCCACACCAGGTTCATCTTGGCGTCGCGGTGGTAGCGCAGGAACAGGCCGCCTTGGGCGCCGATCCAGACGTCTTCAATGCCCGATGCCCAGATCGAGTAGAAGGTGAGCGGACTGGCGAGCTGGCGGAATGCCCAGGTGGTGCCGTTCCACGAGCTGCTGCCGAGGTAACCGGCCACGTAGGCATGGGTCGCGTCGGCGTTGAAGACCGCGAACTGGTTGCGCGACGAGCCGCAGTTTTCCACGTTCCAGGCGGTGCCGTCCCAGCGGATGAGCGCGCCTAGCTCTCCGGTGACGCGGATGTTGGTGGCGGTGAGACCATGGATGGCGTTGAGGTCACGACCGGCAATGGCCGCCGGCACGGTGATCGGCGTGAATGCGGTGCCGTCCCACTTGCGCAGGGTGGCGGCTTGACCGACGAAGTAGATGTTCTTGTTGTCCGCGCCCCAGACACCGCGCAGGTTGCTCGTGGTGCCGGAGTTCACCGACGACCACTTGGTGCCGTCCCAGCGAATCACGGTGCCGCCGTTGCCAGCTGCCCAGACGTCGTTGGCGGCAAAGCCGAACACTGCGTTGAGCTTCTGGGTGATGCCACTCGGGGTCGCCGACCAGGCCGTGCCGTCGTAGTGGAGGACGGCGCCGTTGTCACCGACTGCCCAGGCATCGGTCTTTGTCTTGCCCCAGATCGCGGTCAGGTTAACGCCCGTCGGCAGCGGATTTTCCCAACAGACGTTGTCGGGGGAACAGATCCGCTTGTCGAAGGCTGCCGTGACGGTGGTGGCGAGGTTGACCTGGACTTCGCAGACCGGGTCGGTGCCTTGGGCATCGCAAGCACCGCTCCAGCCCGCAAAGCCCGAGCCGATGTCGGCGGCGGCGGTCAGGACGACGGTGCCAGGGATGCGAACCTGCGCCTGGCACTTGCTGCCGCAGTCGATCGCGTTGTCCGCCGAGGTGATCTTGCCGGTGCCGGCGCCAGTCTTGGCGACGGTGAGAGTGACCTCGGGGGGGACGTACTGGGTGTCGAACTTCGCATCGACGGTGACCGTCTTGGCGTCGTTGGGATCGCTCGAGAGCTTGATCTCGCAGGTCGGACTGACGCCGGTGCAGGGACCGCTCCAGCCAGCGAAGGTCGATGCGGCGTCGGGACTTGCGGTGAGTGTGACCGAGGTTCCCGGCGCATAGAGGCGCGTGCAGTCAGTGCCGCAGGCAATCTCGCCACCTTGGGTCGAGACAGTGCCAATGCCGGTGCCCGAGCGGGTCACGATGATGGCTTTCTGCTGCGCATCGGTGGCGCTCTGCGGTGCGCAAGAGGGACCCATGGACAGCGCCGCGAGGCCCAGCGGCAGCAGGGTCCCGCGCTTACGAATCGGCCAGTGAGAGGACATGTACAGCACCCTTCCTTTCGATCGTTTCCGGTGGCGGTCGGCTCTGGCTGCGACGAGAACTGCGAGGCGTCGACTGCTTTTTGCCAGAGCACGCCGAATAACCGACATTATTACTGCCTTGACCACAGGTAGGTGCAACGGTTTTTTGCTTGGCTCCGTGGCACAGTGTCATCGGTAGGCCGAAAGTAGAGCCCGCTGCGGGTCGTGCTTGCACAAGCGGGAGATCACGACTACGGTCCCGCACAAACGCCATGCCATCGCGACGAAACTGCTCTCTGCTGTGCGAGTACCGGCCCGCCATCGGGGCCGCTTTGCTGGGCCTTGTTTTGAGCAGTGCCGGGCTGGCACGGGCTCAGTCGATGGCCGTCGCAGACGAGAAGCCGCGGCGGGTCTCGCTGTCGTACTTCGGCGAGGCGGCGGTTCACCCAGGGCTGCGGCTCGCGTACGAGGGCACGCCGTGGGCGCGCGGGACCAATCAGCTGCTCATGGGGGCGAGCATTGGCGGCTACTCGCTCGCGCCGGGCTACTCGCTGTTCATCTTCTTGGAGGTCGGCTACCGGCTGGCGCTGCGCTCGGGCTTCTTCCTCGATCTACATCTTGGGGTTGGCTATAACGCGCTCAACCGACCGGGCTCGGATCAGCCGACACCCGACGGCGGAACGATTCAGACCGCTCCGACCGTCGGCAACTACTTCATGCCGATTGGGCTGGCCGGGGTGGGCTACGACTTTCAGCGGCGGCTGAAGATTCCGTTCAGTCTGTTCGTGCGAGGTGGCGGCTACGGGCTGACCGGGCAGGGCGAGCCGTTTGCGGGCAACTATCTGCTCGACGCCGGCTTGGCCTATCAGTTTGGAACGACCAAGCCAGCCCCGCCGGTGAGCCCTGTGCCGTCGCCGCCTCCCGCCGAGGCTCCTGCGAACCTGGAGACTCAGCGTGATCCGAATCGGGTGCCGCTGATCATTGCGCCCGTGGGCCAGCCACCGCTGCCGCCGCCGGGACAATCGCCGGCTGGACAGCCGCTGCAAGCGCTGCCGGTTGAATCGTCGCCGCTGCCTGGTGCGCCACCCTCGCTCTATCCGCCTGGCTCGGTGCCAGCGCCGGCTCCTGTGGTCCCCTCTCTTCCTCCGCCTCCGACGGTACCGCCGTCGCCCTAGACCGCTGATTCCTCGACAAAGGAGGGAACGCATGTTCCACCGCAGATTGACCCAAGGTGCTTGGTTGGCTGCCTGTGGCCTGGCTGGTTGTCAGCCCGTGGCCGAGGAGACCGCTCCGCCGGCGCAGCTGGTTTCGTCGCTGAGCAGTGATGTGCTGGCGCAGTTCGATAACAATGCTCGTCCGAGCGATGGCTTTCGGGTCGTCGGTAGCTTGCGGCCTCCCAGCTGGTCGTGGGGCGAGATCGAGCTGATCGAGGGAAGCCAGCGAGTTCGCACCGAAGGATACAACCGCCGAACCGAGAAGCTGCGCGCGCAAGATACCTTCCAGAGCAGCGACTATCCGCTCGCTAAGTATTTTGGTTCGCTCAACCAGCAGCTCGTCGACGCCTTCAACTTATATTACAAGGACTCGTGTGCGACGAGGGCAGGGGCGGTCTGTGCGGAGCCGGGACCGATGCGGCCCGAGGCGCGCTTTGTGCTGCTGCACAAGGGGCCGAAGACCTACGCTCGGACCTGCGACCTCGCCAAGACCCCGCTCCTGCTGGTGCATGGTGCAATGCAGGATGCCAACGTGTGGCTGTTCCCCGGCGGCAATGATGGAGCCGGCAACGCCTACGCGGGGACGACCCAGAAGACCGGGATGGTGCAGGCCATGGAGACCGCCGGGCGCTGTGTCTACGCGGTGACCTTTGGCAACTTCCACGGCGACAACTACAGCCAGGCGATCGGTGTGGCCAATGCGGTGGCGCGGGTTCGTCAGCTCCACAAGAAGGCCGATGGCACGTCCCCGAAGGTCGATGTGCTGGCGTGGAGCAAGGGCGTGCTGGCCGTCGACGCGTACCTGGGCAATGCGTCCTCGTGGCCAGCGTTGGGGACGCGCTTCTTCGATCGGGTCGCGGCGGCGCAGAGTGAGGCGGTGCCGAGCTTCCGCAGCGACGTTCGCGTGTATGTGGCGCTGTCGGGTCCGCACCTGGGGATTGACCTCAACTTCCGGCATCCGATCCACACGCTGACCGTCGCCAGTACCTCGTGGAACGCGCCGATCGGACGGGGGCCGATGCCGTGGACTTGGTTTGCAGCGCTTCAGTGCGTCAACTGGGGTCCCGACGTGCCCTGGTACGACAATCCCTATGCCAAGAGCGTCTGCGAGAGTCGCGGCGGTACCTGGCCGGACTTCTTCAATCGCATCTACGTCTCCAACCTGTCGGGTCTCGATAGCGACGGCAAGCCGGTGTCGCGGGGATCGCTCAAGTCGCTCAATGTGACCGACGGTGCGCCGAGCACGGGCTTCTCGTTCGACGAGTACAACATCAGCTTGTTTGGCAGTGTCACCGATGGCGGTAAGTGGGTGAGCGCGTACCTGGGGCAGCTCCAAGCGGCTGCCGATCTGCGGACCAACTACCCGGTGCCCCGCCGTGACTCGAGCGACTGGAAGGACCTTGATGCCGACGAGAACCGCTACTATCCGTGGCTGCGTCCGAAGCTGACCTTCCTCGCTGGTGGCTACCTCGACGATCCCAATCGCCAGGCTTGTCGCAAGACGGCCTTTGCTCCGTCGGCTTCGCCTTGCATCGCGTGGCATACCGCCTACAACGCTAAAAACGCCGAGAGCTCGTCGGGATTTTACAACAAGTATCAGCTGATGTCCGGTCTGGGCGTCGCCAGCGCGGTCGAGATGGGTGGACACTTCGTCGACCGACTGAAGGCTGGCGGGCTCGATGCCAAAGTGGACGCGCTGTATGTCCTATACGGAGAATCGGGCGGGGCTGCTGGCACCGTGTTCGAGACCGACGGGATGAGCTGCCCGACCTGCGCCGTCAATGGCGATGGAGTGCTGTTCAAAAAGAGCATCGCTGCCGTCGACATGCTAACCGGCAAGTGGACCGCGACCAAGCGCAGCCGCGACGCCAAGCAAGAGAGCATACCGCTTGGCCACCTTGAAATCGGCGTCACCCCCGCCGCGTGGAGCAAGGTCCTCGCCTACCTCACCGCCCGCGACTAAGACCGCGCTTACTTTCCGCCCTTTTTGATGGGCAGCGGCCCCTTCTTGGGGGCGGTCTTCGCCTGGCCGAGTTTGATGTCGACCAGCTCCTTGCCGCGCTGCACCTTGATGACCACGTCGTGGCTGGGCAGGTCCTTGATCGCCTGATCGAGCTGCTTGGCGAAGTCGCCCGGAGTGCGGACCTCGTGACCGAGGACCGACAGCACGATGTCGCCCGTCTTGATGCCCACCGGAGCCAGCGGGCTGCTGTCATCGACCTCGACCACCACCGGACCACGCACTGCCGCATCGAAGCGCATCGCGAGCAGTGGGAAGAAAGGCACCACCTTCACCTTGGCGGCAGCTTCGGTCTGACGGAAGTGGTTGACCAGCTTGTCGAACGCGGCCTTGTCGAGCTCAATCACCGTCGAGGCGGCAAACACCACATCGCGGTTGCCTTTGCTGGTCCGGACGCGCTTCTCCCAGTACTGAGTCAGCGTCGGTTGTGTAGCGTCGGCTAGGCTCTGCTTGAAGGCGGTCGCGCCCCGCTTTTGAAGCTCGAACTGATGATCGCGTGCCGGCAAAAGGGCTGCTTCGGCGGTCGCTGGGTCGTCGGTCGGCTTGATGCTCTTCTGCGCCTTCTCAAGCTCATCCTTGAGCGCTTGCTGCGTCGGAGCGAACAGCGGCTGGATGACCTTGCGCCACTCGGGATCTTTGGTCTCCAGCTCCTCGGCCAGCTTGGAGAGCAGCTCGGCCTGGGCCGCGACGTCGGCGCGCTCGAGGGCATCGGTGCGATCCGCGACCATCGCCGAGTGACCGACGAACTTGGCGCCATCACCAACGAACTTGCTGTCGTGCCAGGCGGGAGCCTTCGGCGTCGAGGACTCGACCACTTTCCAGTCGGCCCCGCTGCGTCCCGGCGGCGTCATCAAGATGCGGTACACGATTGCACCCGACAGCGACAGCATCACCACCAGCAGACCGGGTAGCAGACCGGGAATGTTCTGAAGCTTGCCAAACACGCCTTGGGGAGGCGGTGGCGGCTGCGGTGCCGACGGAGTGGCGTTGGTTGCCTGACTGAGCGCACGGACATCAGGGCGCGAGAACGCAGCGCTCGACTGTCCCATCGACCCGCCCATGGTCGATCGCGGGCCACTCGTCGCCATCGGCGAAGGTGTCGGCTGCGGCGTCCAGGTCGGCCCTTGCGGCTGCGGCGGGGCTCCCGACATCGGCTGCGGCGACCATGCCGGGCCTCCCGACTGCACCGGGGGTCCGGTCGGCGCGGGCATCGCGGGTCCTGCCAGCGTCGAGCGCGGGGTCTGCGGAGCCGGCGCTGCGGTGAGCCGGGCAATCGTCGACTTGAGGTCGGGCGTGACCTGTGGCTGCGGCAGAGTCTGGAGCCGGTTAAACCAGGTCTCGGAGACGACGCAGGTCACCGGACCACCGCACAGGGCACACTTGATGCGCGGCACTCGACCGGCGCGTAGCTCGTCGCCGTGCATCGTAAAGTCGACCAGCTTGGGCGTGGTCGCTCGGCAGCGCGAGCAGTTGTACGGAATGATCAGCGACAGCACCTGACCCTTGCGGGTGAGGTCTTCGGGCTTGCCGAGTCGCTCGAGGAAGACCGCGGGGACGGCGATGAAGCTGATCCGCTCGACCGATTCGTCGGTGCCGGTCTTGCCGTCGAGCGTCCGCATCAGCTTGCGCCAGTGGGCCGTGCCGACCGGATCGATCGACAGGGTACCGCCGAGATCGACCACCACTTCGCCTTCCAAGCCATCGGCGAGCTTCTCGGGCTTGAGGTCACTGTCGAGATCGCCTGACAGCTTGATATAGGTGCAGCGGCCCTCGATGCGCTTCTCGATTCGGAGCTTGCGCTGGCCACCTTGACCGTAGTTGAGGTGGACCCGCAAAAACTGCATCACCGCCGGCGGGATCGCCTGGATCGGCTGCTGGGCGACGTAGTTAAAGTACATCGCCGGGTTTTCGTCGAAGTCCTCTTTGTTGGCGCAGGTCTGGCAGTTGGTCGGAGGAGCCTGGCCGGCGCGCCACACCGGAGTTTCCTCGTCGGTGCGGAACAAGTGCCGCTTCTCCTGGTCGCACGACTCGCAGCGGTAGGGCGCGTAAAACGAGACGATGTATCCGGCGCCGCCGAAGTTGGCGACCATGTTGAACTGGTCGACGACCTTGGGCGAACACTCAACGTAGTAGACGCCGGCCAGCCGCGGTGCGATGTGCTGGACGAAGTCGATCCACTGACGGATACCAAACGACGAGATGCGATCCACTCCACCCAAGTCGAGGATGAGGTAGCGACAGGCGATCGTCTGGGCCAGGCCTGGGGCATCGAACTGTTCGTCGATCGTCCCCATTAGGCGCAGGCAGGTTACGTCGCCGTCCGACAGACGCTCGATGAGGAGCTTGGGCGGAGGCTGGACAGCCCCCAACATGCCTGAACGTTCTTCGTAATTCACGACGGCAGCCTACCTTAAGAATCGTGCCTAACCGGGTG
>Ga0154020_10000354_pt1 | contig 55684 bp, 54 predicted proteins | sample Klosneuvirus_201_FD_109709 | JGI IMG/M metagenome (GOLD analysis project Ga0154020, IMG submission 109709) | Active sludge microbial communities from wastewater, Klosterneuburg, Austria - Klosneuvirus_20160825_MG | ecosystem: Engineered > WWTP > Aerobic digester > Activated sludge | place... | reverse complement strand
GACCGTTGATGTACATGCTGCACATGCCACAAATGCCTTCCCGGCAATCGTGATCAAACGCAATGGGTTCTTTGCCCTCGCTAATAAGGCCTTCATTTACCACATCAAACATTTCGAGGAAAGACATATCGGGTGAAATGCCTTTTGCCTGATAGGTCTCAAAACGGCCTCTTTCGTTTTTATTTTTTTGTTTCCAAACCTTTAAGGTTAGGTTCATGTTTCCGTGACTCATATTTTTAGTGGTTTGAGTTAAGCGACTACTTGTATGAACGAGCAGCGATCTTAATGTTTTCGTACTTTAATTCTTCTTTATTTAATTCGAAGTTCCCTTCTCCTTTGTACTCCCAGGCAGCTACGTAGGCGTATTTTTCGTCGTTACGCAAAGCCTCTCCCTCTTCCGTCTGATATTCTTCCCTGAAATGGCCTCCGCAACTTTCATTTCTATCCAAAGCGTCGAGGCACATCAGTTCTCCCAATTCAATAAAGTCGGCCACGCGGTGCGCCTTTTCCAATTCGGGATTTAATTCGTTTGCTTCACCGGGTACACGAACGTCTTTCCAAAACTCTTCTTTTAGCTTTCTTATTTCTGCAATGGCCGAGGTCAATCCCTCTTTATTACGCGCCATTCCACACTTATCCCACATGATTTTGCCTAAGCGTTTATGAAAATTATCTACCGATTTGGTTCCCTTAATGCTCATTAACTTGTTAATGCGTTCCTGAACTTCTGCTTCTGCTTTTACAAACGCCTCGTTATCGGTTGGAATGGCTTTGGTGCGAATTTCTTCAGATAGGTATTCGCCGATGGTGTAAGGAATTACAAAATACCCGTCAGCCAACCCTTGCATTAATGCTGAAGCCCCAAGGCGATTTGCTCCATGATCACTAAAATTGGCCTCACCAAGAGCATACAAGCCTTCAACAGTCGTCATCAAATTATAGTCTACCCACAAACCTCCCATGGTGTAATGCACTGCAGGGTAAATGCGCATTGGCAGCTCATAAGGATCTTCTCCGGTAATTTGTTTGTACATGTCAAACAGGTTGCCGTATTTTTCCTTGATCACTTCTTTGCCAAGCCGCAGAATTTCTTCTTTGCTTGGGTTGTGCAAATTCAGTTTAGTAGCTTGTATTTTGCCATAGCGTTCAGTGTTTGCCGCAAAGTCGAGGTACACGGCCATTTTACTGGCGCCTACGCCGTAACCTGCGTCGCAACGTTCCTTTGCAGCGCGACTTGCAACGTCGCGAGGCACTAAATTACCGAAGGCCGGATACCTGCGCTCTAAGTAATAATCTCTTTCTTCTTCTGGTATGTCAGTAGGCTTGCGGGTGTCGCCTTGCTTTTTGGGTACCCAAATTCTTCCGTCATTTCGCAAGGATTCTGACATCAGAGTAAGTTTCGATTGGTGATCTCCCGAAACGGGAATGCAGGTGGGATGAATTTGAGTATAACAAGGGTTTCCGAAGAAGGCCCCTTTTTTATGGGCTTTCCATATTGCAGTGACATTACTGCCCATGGCATTGGTTGACAAATAAAATACGTTGCCATATCCGCCGGTGCACAGCAGAACAGCATGTCCGAAGTGCCGTTCCAATTTGCCGGTGACCAAATCGCGTGCGATGATGCCGCGGCATTTTCCGTCAATTTTTACAATGTCCATCATTTCATGGCGGGCCAATAATTGCACTGCTCCCATGCCCACCTGACGCTGAAGTGCACTGTAGGCTCCCAGTAAAAGCTGTTGCCCGGTTTGTCCGGCTGCATAAAATGTACGTTGCACCTGGGTGCCACCGAAGGACCGGTTACTCAAGGTGCCACCGTACTCACGCGCAAAAGGAACGCCCTGTGCCACGCACTGATCGATTATTGCGCCGGAAACCTCGGCAAGGCGGTGTACGTTAGCCTCTCTGGCTCTGTAATCTCCCCCTTTGATGGTGTCGTAAAACAAACGGTAAATGCTATCGCCGTCGTTCTGGTAGTTTTTTGCTGCATTGATGCCTCCTTGAGCGGCGATACTGTGAGCCCGGCGCGGGGAGTCCTGAAAACAAAGCACCTTTACCTTGTATCCCATTTCGGCCAGAGATGCGGCAGCGGAGGCCCCAGCCAAACCGGAACCAACCACGATTACTTCAAGGCTGCGTTTGTTCGCGGGGTTAACCAAATGCACCGTTGAACGGTATTTGGTCCACTTATTTTCAAGAACCCCTTCAGGAATTTTGGCGTTTAGTTTCGGTGATGAAGCCATATCTTTTTTCTAATTTGAATGTGATGTTTGTTGAATTATTTGATCCAGCCAAAATGCATGGCAATTGGCATAAGGGCAAAAATGAAAGGAATGACAATAGAAAAACACACTCCGGTTTTTTTGATCAGTGGTGTGTACTTCTTATGGTTCAGGCCCAGAGTTTGAAAAGCTGACTGAAAACCATGCAATAAATGGTATGCCAGAGAAATCATGGCCAGAACATACACCACCACAACCCACAACTGCTTAAAGGTTTCTTGCATGATAGCATAAAGATCTTCGTGTCCGTTGGCATCTTCTGTTGGAATGCCGGTGAAACGCGATTTAACCCAAAAGTGGGCCAGGTGAATGATCAAAAACATTAATAAAAGTGTACCCAATAATCCCATGGAGCGGCTGTACCACGATGAACTCACACTTCCACCTGGATTGGCATAGGCCACCGGGCGGGCTTTTTGGTTTTCACGAGTTAACACCGCAGCCTGAACCACGTGCAGAACAAGGCCAAAAAAGAGCACCAGCTCCATGGTCCTGATAAGCCAGTTGGTGCCCATAAAATGCGCGCCAATGTTAAAGGTCAGTCCGCCATCATTGAAAAAAATCAAGGCATTGATAAAACAATGCACCAAAAGAAACGTGATTAAAAACAAACCCGTGGCACCCATGACCACCTTTTTGCCAAGAGAAGAAAATAAAAAACCGGATGTATTGCTCATAATGTTAAAAGATAAAATACGTCAAAACTTGAGAGGCAAATGTATTAAGCAGAACACTCACTAACAAGTTTTGTTTGGGCCTTTACGCTTTTTAGAACGAGTCGGCTTTCGCTTGCCCTGTAAAGACGGATGTTAAAGCATCCTGCCTTATTTGGAATCAATTTAAATATCAAACGTGTGCGCGACTTCCCATTTATCCCTAAGTTTAAGCAGGTTAAACGAATTGCATTTGAATTTTTCTTGTAAATTTTCCTTCGAAAACCTCTCCCTTAGCGTGTAAAAAAGGGGTTTTTTGAGGTCCCTGAAGGCTACCGTTACATGCGGATGAAAGCCCCTCAGATCTTCAGCTTCATTAAACAGATGCAGTTCTTTTTTTGCAAACTTCACCAACTTATCGTGCAGTTGTCTCAGGTTTTTATTTTCCAATACATCCGCATAAATTACCCTTGGCTCAAAGAAACCAAAGTTTTGCAGCTTGATTTCAAACTCAGGTCCAGCCTGAAATTGCTTTAATGTATCGATCAGACGATTTTCCCGCTCCTCCTTCCATTCAAAGGGCCGGTGTAAGGTGATGTGGGCCGGACTCCTCAAGGCCCCCTTTAAGCTATATTGTTTGAACAGATTTTGTTTAAGGTCTTCGATTATTCCCTGGCCAGGCTCAGGAAGCACAATAGCAATGAAGTACTTGGCAGTAGGCATACGCTCCGGTTTCGTCCATGAAATTATGCTATTTTTGCGGGACAAATTCCAAGTATGCAGATTATTATTCCAATGGCCGGCAAAGGTAAACGCATGAGGCCTCACACCTTAACAACCGCTAAACCGCTTATTCCGGTTGCAGGCAAACCCATCGTTCAACGTTTGGTAGAAGACATAACCAAAGTGTGCGGACAAAAAGTTGAGGAAATTGCGTTTGTGATTGCTCCCGATTTTGGAAAAGAAGTAGAGGAAAATTTGGTGAAAGTAGCCGAAAGCCAGGGCGCGAAAGGCAGTATTTATTATCAAACTGAAGCACTTGGAACAGCTCATGCCATCATGTGCGCCAAAGACGCAATTAAAGGCAAAACCGTGGTCGCCTTTGCGGACACCTTATTTAAAGCCGACTTCGTTATGAATACAGAAGAGGAAGGCGTGATTTGGGTTCAAAAAATTGAGGATCCATCCCAATTTGGTGTGGTGAAACTTAACGCAGAGGGTGTAATCACCGATTTTATTGAAAAACCAAATGAGTTTGTAAGCGATTTGGCGATCATTGGTATCTATTATTTTAAAAATGGCGACTACCTGAAAAGCGAATTGCAATACCTGCTGGATAACAACATTCGCGAAAAAGGCGAATACCAGCTCACCAACGCCCTCGAAAACATGAAACAAAAAGGCACTAAATTTAAACCAGGGCAGGTGACCGAGTGGTTGGATTGTGGTAATAAAAATTCAACGGTTTATACCAATCAGCGCGTGCTTGAATTCGACAAAGGACAGCCTCAACTCAAGGGTAAAAACATCAAGAACAACAACAGCATCATTCTTGAACCTTGCTATATAGGCGATGACGTTGAGCTAAACAACTGCATAGTAGGGCCTCACGCCAGTATCGGTTCAAAAAGTGTGATCAGCAACAGCATTGTGAAAAACTCCATTTTGCAAAAAGAGACCAAACTCCATTCGGCCATAATTCAAAACAGCATGCTCGGCATTGCCGCTGAAGTAAAAGGCCGGGGGGCAGACCTCAGCCTGAGCGATTATACCCAGGTTGTTGTATAGGTATAAAACATATTTTCTTTTTCAGCTTCTTTGCCTACTCCTAATAGGCAGTGCTTTTTCCTGCAAAAACACAAAATCATCTGCAAAAAACGAGAAGGATAAAGCTGCAGAGACCAAACCCTCTGAAAACACGGCTGTTAAATTCGACTTTCATTTTGTGAACGGCTGCAGCGAACGCATGAAAGGAAACCTCAAAGAAGCACAGGAACACTTTATGGTTTGCAAAGCACTTCAGCCTCAAAACCCTGCTGTATATTACGAGCTTGCCATGATACACCGTATGCTCGGGCTGAACGATCTGGCTTTGGAAGAAGCAAAAATAAGTGCCGGTGCTGAACCCGGAAATGAATGGTATCAATTGTTATTAATTGAGTGTTACCAAACGCTACACAAAAATTCAGAACTTATTAAGGCCAGAGAACAACTGGTAAAACAGTTTCCTGAACGAAACGATTTTAAACAAGACCTGGCTTATACCTACGCACTTACCGGACAGTTCAATAAAGCATTGCAATTGTATACCGAACTTGAAAAGCACCTTGGCGTGAACGAAGATTTGTCCATGAACAAGGTGAAACTATACAAAGAGTTGAATAAACCCCGCGAAGCCGAACAAGAGCTGATTAAGCTTGTTCACTCAAAACCTGAAGAAGCGCTTTACCGAACTTACCTCGCTGATTTTTACATGGAGTCAAGACAGCCGGATAAGGCCAAGTTGGTGTATGATACCTTGCTGATCATGGATCCGGATAATCCTGCAGTGCAGTTGGCTTTGCACGACTATTTCAGCCTTAGGGGGGAACAAGAAAAAGCCTTTGTACAGCTGAAACTCGCCTTTGCCAATGCTGAATTGGATGTCGGATCCAAAGCCGGTATTCTGGTCTCCTATATGGAACAATCGGGAAATACCCCGGCGTTTTTTGCTCAAGGAAAAGAATTGGCTGCCTTACTGCTTACAGTACATCCCAACACGTCAGAAGCAAATGCACTGTATGCCGAATTTTTATTGCGTGAAAATAAAATAGACTCTGCCTCAATCTATTTGAGAAGAGCGACTCGATTAAATGCATCCAATTATGACACCTGGGACAAACTGCTGCTTACCGACATTGAATTGTCGCGAATAGACTCATTAGAAGTGCACAGCAGCATGGCGCTTGAGGTTTTTCCTAACCAGGCCATGGTGTATTATTACAACGGCTACGCCAACCTGCAATTAAAAAATTACACCAAAGCGCTACAGGCTTTGAGTGACGGCGCAGTGTTAGTGAACAACAACACGTCTCTTTTGCTGAGGTTCCTTTCTACAGCAGGTGATGCTGCATACTATGCCGGCCAATTTGAAACCGCATTTAAAAATTATGATGATGCTCTCAAGATAGATCCCGATAATACATACGTACTCAACAATTATGCCTACTTCCTTTCTTTAAAAAACACGAATTTAGAGAAGGCAGAGAAATTATCAAGGAGGAGTCTTGAACTTAAACCGGAAGAAAAAAACTATATGGATACCTATGGGTGGATACTTTATATGCAAAAAAGATATGACGAAGCTGAGGTTTGGTTGGCTAAAGCTGCCGCTACACTTCCGGCCAACGCCAACATACTTGAGCATTACGGGGACGTTTTATTTAGGAACAATAAACCCGAACTTGCTATAAAACAATGGGAGTCCGCACTTGAATCAAACAGCACCAACGACAGCCTAAAAGCAAAAATCAAATGCAAATGCCTGAATGAAAAACAAGATGAAAAATAGTATTAGCGTTCTGCTTTTTATTCTTTCGATCAGCGGGATAAACTCCTCGTGTAAACACAGAAAAGAACTAACACAAGCAGAAACTAAACCCGAAGCTCCAAAGGAAGACAGCCTTGATGGCCGTTGCCGTTTGGACTATAAAAATGCAAAAGCGCTAAGTCGCTTAATGAAAGATAACGAATTTAATTACACTTGGGTATTTGCCAAAGCAACCGTGGAATCTTTTGTTGAGGAAAAGGAAGAAAATTTTGATATCCGGTTGAGTTTACGAAAAGACAGCGCCATGCTCGTAAACATTCAGTACGTATTGGGAATCAACGTGGCAAAAGTACTCATCACGCGGGATTCGGTGAAGTTTGTGGATTACATTCACAAAAGCTATTTTGTTGGTGACTTTGAATACATTAATGATTTATTAAGTGCCGACCTTGATTTTGATTTGCTTCAATCGGTATTGTTCGGAAACAGCGCGAAATTTTATGATGAAGATGCCCGGTTAAAACCCATAACGGACCGGCTAAATTGTAATTATATGCTTAGTACGGAGCGAAAAAAACGCCTGAAACGCATTATCAATGGCGTAGAAGATCCCAATGAGGATCTGCAAATCATTACCCTTAATCCGGAAAATTTTAAGATCATTCGTAATGAATTTGAACAATCCTCCACGGGCCGCAAGTTCATTGCAAGCTACAGTGAATTTGTAGTAAAGGATAGTGTTTATGCACCATACCATGTTGATATTGATATACAGGCACAGAAGAATGCCCGTTTGAAAATTAATTATGTTCGCATAGAGAAAAATTCTCCGCAAAAACTCACGCTCAACATTCCGGCGAAATACGATGCCATCCAAATTCAAAAGAAATAAGTGTTTTGTCCTGCTTGCTTTGCTTGTTTCCTTTTTGATTTTTAATCCGCACCAGGTCTGGGCTCAGGGCAAAACCAGTAAAAAAGAGCTCGAATCTCGAAAAAAGAGAATTAATGAAGAGATCAGCCAGATTAACTCCATGTTGAAAGCTACCAAGGCCAGCAAAAAAAACTCCTTGGGCACGCTCATGAACATTAACGTGAAACTCGAAAAACGTCAGGAACTAATTAACACCATCAATGCGGAAATTCGTGTTTTAAACAAAGAAATTTTTAGTAACGAAACTGAGAGCGATAAACTCAGAAAGAGTTTAGATAAGCTTAAAAAAGAATATGCCAGAATGATTTTGGTTGCCCAGCGTAATCAGGATGCTTACTCTTCCCTCATGTTTATTTTCGCGGCTGATGATTTTAATCAGGCTTATGCAAGATTAAAATACATGCAGCAGTACTCCGGTTTTCGTAAAAAACAAGCGAATGAAATCATTGAGACGCAAGTTGAGCTGCAGGCAAAACTCAACACACTGAAACTTCAAAGGGACGAAAAAAATCAATTGCTAGGAAACGAACAAAGCGAAAAGCGAACCCTCGATAAGGAGAGAAACGAACAGGAAGAAGTGCTGAGTGAACTCAAAAAGAAAGAGAAAGAACTAAAAACCAGTCTCGAAAAAAAGAAAAGGGATGCCGTTGAGTTGCAACTGGCCGTAAAGCGACTGATCGCAGAAGAAATAAAACGCAAGGCTGATGAGGCAGCGCGCGAATTGGCGGCCAACAAAGCCAGAAGAGAAAAAGAAGAAGCAGAACGTTTAGCCAGGGAAGGTAAAGCTGGCGGCAAATCAAAAGTACCCCCTAAAGAGAAAGAGGTAACTAAAAATAAGGACGAAAAATCAACAGCTGACTCCAAACCTGTGTTGAATGAAGAGGCAATTGCTTTAAGCGGAGAATTCTCTAATAACCGTGGTCGTTTGCCCTGGCCTGTTGAAAAAGGAGTGATTTGTGAAACGTATGGTGAACACGAACACCCGGCTATTAAGGGCTTTATGATGTTCAACAGTGGTGTTGAAATATGTACGCCAAAAGGCGCCCAGGCCCGGGCCGTATTTGAAGGTGAAGTTACCGGTATTGCCATATCTCCCACAGGTGGCAAACTGGTTATTATACGCCATGGAGAATACCTGAGTGTATACAGCAATATTGGGGAAGTGTTTGTAAAAACAGGTCAAAAGGTTAAGGTTAAGGAATTGATTGGCACTGTAATGTATGATGAAGAAGAGGATAAAACCTCTATGAACCTTCAAATCTGGAAGGGTCAGAAAACGATGGATCCGGGCGCCTGGCTAAGCAACGCCCGTTAGTTAAAATATTATTTTTTCAGATTATCGAGCATGTTTTTCACCAAACCTTTTAGGTCGTATTGCTCTTTCCAAGCCCAGTGTTGGCGAGCTTCCCTGTCATCAATACTTTTTGGCCAACTGTCCGCAATCGCCTGTCTGAAATCGGGTTTATAAGAAATTGAAAAGCCCGGAATGTGGGCCTTAATTTCATTGGCAATTTGCTCAGGAGTAAAACTGATACCTGATAAATTATAGCTGCCACGAATTTTTATGTTTTCGGCCGGAGCATGCATAATCTCGATGGTGGCTCGAATGGCGTCTTCCATGTGCATCATTGGCAATGCCGTTTGAGCGCTTAAAAAACACTCGTAAGTGCCTGTTTTTAAAGCTTCGTGGAAAATGTGTACGGCGTAATCTGTGGTGCCTCCACCCGGAGCGCTTTTCCAGCCTATTAATCCCGGATAACGCAAACTCCTCACATCTACCCCATGTTTATGGTGATACCATTCGCACCAGCGCTCACCGGCCTGTTTGCTGATTCCATAAATGGTGCTGGGCTCCATCACGGTATACTGTGGTGTATTTTCACGTGGCGTAGTGGGCCCGAAAACGGCTATTGAACTGGGCCAGTACACTTTTTGTATGTGTTTTTCTTTTGCAAGATCCAGAACGTGAAAAAGACTCTCCATGTTAAGTTTCCAGGCCATCATTGGTTTTTGTTCCCCTGTAGCTGAAAGCAGAGCCGCCAAATGGTAAATCTGAGTAATCTGATGCTTTTTTACGATCTCAAACAACCTGTCCTTGTCAAGTGCATCGAGTTGTTCGTAATTGTATGGCTCCAGTTGCGGTGCAGGTTTAAGGTCGCTTGCAATCACCTGGGTTTGACTGTAGCGTTTGGCCAGATTTTCGCACAATTCAACCCCTATCTGGCCTCCGGCCCCAATAACCAGTATTTTTTCTTTTGCTGTAGACATGATTTTTATCAATAAAACCCGATGAACAATTTTGTATTTTTGCAAACGTAATTATAATTTTTGAATTCCTTTGGAAGCCTTAGTATAATTGCAAATGATAATATAACCTGCAATTATTTTTATCACATTATGGCATTATTAGTCAATCGTATCGACAAGAACGTTCTGAAGAAACGTTTACAGGAGGAAAAAATCAAGCGAAAAACAATCTCTTTTTACCGCTATGTAACCATTCCCAAACCCAATGAACTCCGCGATGAATTGTTTTTGGCCTGGTCCAATTTAAACTGTTTCGGGCGCATTTACCTCGCCAACGAAGGCATTAACGCGCAAATGAGTGTGCCTGAAGACCAGTGGGACGAATTTGTAAAACAGCTCAACACCTACTCATATTTTAAAGATGTCCCCTTCAAACACGCCGTTGATGGAAATGGCAAGTCCTTTTATAAACTCATCATTAAAGTTCGTAAAAAAATTGTCGCCGACGGCATCACTGATCCGGATTTCGACCCTTCCAAAACCGGCACTTACCTTAATGCCTTAGAATTTAACAAAGCCATTGAGGATGAAAATACTATTGTGATTGACATGCGCAACCACTACGAAAGTGAAGTTGGGCGCTTCGACAAGGCCTTTTGCCCGGATGCCGATACGTTTCGTGAAGAATTGCCTCAGGTGATTGATCACCTCAAAGGCAAGGAAGATAAAAAAATACTCATGTATTGTACCGGTGGCATTCGTTGCGAAAAAGCCTCAGCCTATTTCAGGTACAAGGGTTTTAAGGATGTAAACCATTTGCATGGTGGAATTATACAATATGCTCAGGAAATTAAGGAACAACAGCTTGAGAGTAAATTCAAGGGCATCAATTTTGTTTTTGATGAACGCATTGGCGAACGCATAACAGAGGACGTGCTTAGCACCTGCCACCAGTGCGGAAAACCCTGCGACCGTCACGTGAACTGCAAAAACGATGATTGCCATTTGCTGTTTATACAATGTGAAGACTGTGAGAGTAAAATGAATGGCTGCTGTACCCCGGAGTGCGTTAGCATTGCCGCCCTGCCAATAGAAGAACAACGGAAATTGCGAAAGGGACGAGTAAAAAACGGACCGGAATGTCTTTCAGTTTATAAAAGCCGCCTAAGACCTAACCTTAAGGAGATTTTGAAAAAAGACCTATCTTTAAGGTCATAATGAAACGTTTATTTTCAATTTTTATAGTAGGGGGTTTACTTCTTGTGTTTGGTTTTTGTAAAAAAACCAAAGATCAGGTTAACGAAGCCACCGAATTTACCATTGATTATTCAACCACGCTACCAGTTCCTTCAAGTAGCATAAGTGCAAACGTGCCGGTTGAGTTTACCACTCCAGATATTCCAACTACATCCACTACCCGCTTTGCCAGTGAAAAAACCACTAAAGAGCTGATTGATGAAATTAAACTTACCAAATTCAACATTTCTACAAACACAGGAAATCTTGATTTTCTAAAATCCATTTCCATCAGTATTCAGGCATCAGGCTTACCTGGTATGGCAGTAGCCTCCAAAACCTTAATTCCATCCGGTCAAACCAGCATTTCCGCCGATTTGGGTGAGGTAAACATCAAGGACTATATCTTTAAAGACAACATACAGTTTAAGGTTTCGGTAACCATCACTACAGCGCTTGGTTCCGACAAGGAGTTAAAATTGGAACAAAGCATCAAAGTAAAAGGTAAAAAAATATAATCCACCATGCCCATTTATCATCAGCTCGGCAACATCCCACAAAAGCGCCACGTGGTGTTTCAAAGTAAGGAAGGAAAACACCGTTACGAACAATTGTTTGGCACAGAAGGCTTCAGTGGCATGCAATCCATAATCTATCATGTGCATCGCCCAACTCAGGTAAAAGAGATTTTGAAGTCGTACACGGTTCAACCCAAAATTGCCATTGACAAAAACATAAAAGCTTTGTTGTTAAAGGGTTTTGAAATAAAACCAATGGATGATTTTTTAGAAAGTCGCAAAACCTTGTTGGTAAATGTTGATTGTGCTATTGGTTTAGCCGCGCCTAAAAAAAGTCAAACCGAATACTTTTACAAAAACGCCGATGCTGATGAGATGATCTTTATCCATAAGGGAAAAGGCGTACTAAAAACCTTCATGGGTAACATTGTGTTTGAGCCTGGAGATTACCTCATCATTCCTAGAGGCATGATTTACCAGATGCATTTTGAAGGCAGCGAGAACCGTTTGTTGTTTTGCGAAAGCCATTCCCCATATTATACACCAAAGCGGTATAAAAATTCACAGGGTCAATTACTGGAGCATTCCCCGTTTTGTGAACGCGATTATAAATTGCCTAAAGAACTGGAGACCCATGATAAAAAAGGAGATTTTATCATCAAGATTAAAAAGGAAGGCATGATGCACGAGGTGGTATATGCCACGCACCCTTTTGATGTTATTGGCTGGGACGGGTATAATTTTCCATGGGGCATGAGCATCCACAACTTTGAACCCATTACCGGAAGAGTTCATCAACCACCGCCAGTCCACCAAACTTTCGAAACTTCCACCTTTGTGGTATGCAGTTTTGTGCCACGTTTGTACGATTACCACCCGCAGGCCATACCTGCGCCTTACAACCACAGCAACATCGACAGCGATGAAGTGTTGTATTATGTTGACGGGGATTTTATGAGCCGCAACAACATTGAACAAGGCCACATTACTTTGCACCCCAAAGGCATTCCGCACGGGCCCGCGCCAGGAGCCATGGAGCGCAGTATTGGACAAAAAGAAACTCAGGAATTAGCGGTGATGATCGACACCTTCAGACCTTTGATGGTAACTGAAGAGGCTATGGGCATTGACGATGGAAAGTATTATAAAAGTTGGGTCGAATAAACCCGTTTACCTTCTTAATAGTTCCTGCCAAAATAATAATTCAAGCCGATATAAAAAGCGCTTACCGAAAAGTTTGCCCTCAGGTTACTTCCACTTGATGCACCAGTTTGAAGTTCCTCATAAAAGTATCTGGCTTTTGTTGTTGTATAAGTTACGTTACCCATTGAACATTCAGCACCGAAATGTTCATTGATAAAATAAACCAGACCAGGTGTCATTTTAAGAGTCAGAATCTCCTCTTTTCTACTTGTGTTTCTGTAAGTGTACTCCCCTGAATTGTTTTCTAAATACATCTGTCTGCTTGAGTAGGTGCCCAAGCCGTAACTCGCACTGGCTTGAATGTAAAATGCGAACATGCTTTCTCCCAATGGCCAGTATTTTCTGGCAAACACGCCTAATGCATACCCATGGTACTTTCCAATGTTCTCCTTTGGCCAGAAGCTACTGCTTACTGTATTATCCGTACGATAGGATTGTTCGCTGAAATTATACCGAAAAAGTGTGCCAAGGGCCAGATTGGTGCGAACCATGTATCCATAATTTAATGTGCCGGAAAAAAAGTTGCTTTTGTTTACTGACTCCCCTGCGTTAAAATTAGAAGCGGTGTCTTGCCTATTAAAATTATCCTGGAAAAAGTTTACATTTCCCCCAAGATACATGTTGCCTTTTTGCAATTGAGAGTACCCTTTTCCAAGGGTCCCCCAAAAAAACAAAATAAAAATAAACTGTTTCATTTTATTTGAGTTTAGTGTTTGTATGACTGAGGCCTGAATATGATTTATTCAACCAGTATCGATAGCTTCGCCCGTTTCCTTCCGTTCTTGTCACTTTTTAACTCGCAGGCGCATAAATTCTGACCTGACTCAAGCTGTTTTCCGGGAACAAGACTTTTCCCTGAAAAGGCTGAAAAGTTCAATGGGTAAAGAGAGCATCTGTATACCTGATTGTTAATTGGCATATCCCCTTGTTTTAGTATACCCATTAAACTCACTGGGTTAACGTAGTTCCAAACAATGTTCTTACGTTTATCAATCTCAAAAAAATACCCCTTTTCACCTGAACAAATCAGAGTGCTTTGATTCGGGAGCCGCTGAGCGCTGGAGACATTGAATGAATAAAAATTTATTTTTTCAGGTGTGGTGTACGTCCAATAAGGGGCTTCGGGTCCATAAGGTTTTCCCGGTTCCAGCAAATAGTTACCAGCTATGTTAAACCTTGGTGCAATAATTTCAACACTTGAATACACGCTATCCGGTTCCCTTCGTCCCAACCCATTATTAAACACTATAATTTTTCCGACATTTTGCGGATCGTACTCTATCCATGAAGCCGAATGCTGATAATAGAGTTTCTGATCGCGCTTATTGCCCATATTGTATGCGGCCGGATTACCCCAGCGGAAAAGCAAATCCCCGCCATGCTTTCTAATGCCTTGCCTGTTATGAGCCGCCTGTTGTGTGGTTGTACTATGATCTATAATAAATATTTCATTAAAATTTCGATTGCTGATAAGAATCTGATCGAGTTGAACATTATAGCAGATCGAGTTAAAATGCAACCAATCGGGGTCTTTACTGGCGTTGTAATTCAAATTGAAAAGTTGTGGGCTTCTGCTAACCGTGCCATAATTGGATTTTGTTTCATCAAAATCCTGAACCAAGTGATCCCAAATTCTCCATACCCATACGATTTCCGCATCATTTTTGCCGGAAGGCTTTAGTTCAACAATTTTTTCTACCCACAATTCTTCTCCCAGCAGTTCGGGATTTCTGCCGTTTGCAATGGCTTCTTCCCTGCTTATTTTTTCCCACACCAAGGTCAAAACATTTCCGTTCTTCATAGGGTATATGTCATGGTGCTGTATCTCTTTTTCGTTTGAAAGCAGGTATTCCCACACCAGGGTGTTGTTCCAGTCGAACATCTGAATAATACCTGCCCCACTTGAAAAAGATCGTTTCTCATCTATCGCAGCGCGCAGCAAATGCCCGTTAGGTAAAAGATACACTGAACGGCCGGGGTAGTATGCGCTTTCCCATTGGTGCAATTGCCTTCCACATTTATCGATTAGATACGTTTGTTTTGAATTGAGAGGAGCAAAAAGCACATAACCTTCAAATGAGCCCTGTTCCATGAGCAGACCCACAGTATTTTGCGAATAAGCAAATGTTATAGTACTTACTGCTATCAGAAGCACATAAATGCGCCTAACCTGTGCACTGAATTTTGGAATGCTAAAGGCCATATATAATCTAACTTTTGCTAATTGCAAGGTACTTTTTTTTTATTAGAACCATCGTTTGGCCGCAGATTTAACATTCATCCGGCTATATCTCTAAAATGCGGTTTTAACAGTGGTAAATTAGTTCGCGTAGATAGAAATCATCCCTCCAAATGTGGGGGGTGTGATACCAAACGTTTTATTGAATCGAAGCAAGCATTGTTCCTTCTATTAATTTGCTACATCTTTAAAACAAAACTAATGCTAGTGCTGTATTTCAGGTAGTCCCCAGCAATTTACTCCAGGGTTTAAGTTCAGGATAATGTTCGGCAAACAAACGGAACACGGCAAAGAAAGGGAGGAACAAAATCATACCTGCAATTCCCCAAAAAAATGCTCCCAGAAAAATAGCCACGAGCGCGGCAAGGGTGTTCAGCTTTACAAAACGTCCAACAACATATGGAAAAATCAAATTGGCTTCCAGGTACTGAACCAATGTGAAAACGCCTATAATTAATAGCGGTTGTAACATCGTGCCGGTTGCTAGCCATGAAAATGTAATTGGAAGTAGGGCGCTGATTACGATGCCAAAGTAAGGGATAATGGTCATAACGGCCGTTATCATGCCATACAAAAATGGGTGCTCAACTCCAATAATCCACAAACCAATTGAATTCAATAGACCAACGCAACAATACACCAAGACCATTCCTCTCATAAATTTTGAGAAGACATTCACTGTCTCTTTTAAAACCATAGGAAACTGGTTTTGAAATTGCCCTGGTAGCACCTCTGTCAAAAACGTGGCTAGTTTTGCCCTGTTCATAAGCAGAAGTGCAGAATAGATTGGAATGATTACCAGATTAAGCAAAGCACCTAAAATAACATTAGCCGTGTCGCTAAGCAACTGGCCTGCGTTCTGACTTAATTTAGCAAGGTAGTCTCTAAGCCAACTAACCTGGCTTTCAATGGTCCAGCCGAGTTCTGACTCTAACTGAACCTGAATGTTGTATAGCAAGGGATCCAGTTGTTGTTGAATCTGGCTCCATTTGGCGCTTAGCACAACCATCTCATAGCTCAATAGGATTAGTAAACCTATAAAAAGCAAACACAACAGAGCCATTGGCAGAGCAATGGAAAGCACCTTGCCGAATCCTTTCTTTTCGAAAAATCTGCAAAGGGGGTAGAGAACAAGTGCAATAATTAATGCATATGCAATGGGCACAAAAAAACTCCTGCCAAACCAAAGAATCAATCCCGCTGCCGCAACAGAAATACTGATTCTATAAAAGGAGTTTATTTTCATGTCTACTCACTTATCTGTAACCAAGCAATTCCCTTAATTGACTTAGTTTATTATTTGCAAGTTCAGTTGCCCTCTTTTCACCAATAGCCAGCTCACTTTCCAATAAAGACACGTTGTTCATGAGTTCGGTATACCTTTTCCTTTGCTCGCTGAATCTATCCAATATCAACTCGTACAATTCTGTTTTGGCATGACCATAACCATATCCGCCTTTTAGGTAATTCTGGCGCATGGTTTCGGTTTTTGTTGAATCGGCTAACAGAGCATATAATTTAAAAGCGTTACAGGAGTTCGGATCTTTTGGTGCCTCTAAGGGTGTGCTGTCGGTAACAATTCCCATGACCACCTTTTTAAGTTCTTTATCAGGTAAAAAGATATTAATGAAGTTGTTGTATGACTTGCTCATTTTTTGACCATCCGTTCCGGGCACAATCATAACACGTTCATCAATTAATGCTTCAGGAATAACAAAAATATCCTTACCTAATTTATGGTTCACTGAACCGGCAATGTCTGCACTCATTTCAAGATGCTGCAATTGGTCTTTGCCAACCGGGATAAAGTGTGCGTCATACAGCAAAATATCGGCTGCCATTAAAACAGGATAAGTAAACAAACCTGCATTCACATCGCTTAGGCGCTCGCTTTTGTCTTTAAAAGAATGTGCATTCGCAAGCATGGGAAATGGCGTAAAACAATTCAGGTACCAGGTTAGTTCTGTTACCTGAGGCACACGGCTTTGTCGGTAAAAAACGGTTTTTTGAGTGTCAAGTCCAAAGGCCAGCCAGGTGGCGGCTACCGCATAGGTACTCTGTTTTACAAATCCGGGATTTTTTACGCTGGTCAGGGTGTGTAAATCGGCAATAAAAAACAAACTTTCGTGATCGTGTTTTTTGCTGAGTTCAATGGCGGGCAAAATAGCGCCAAGTATGTTTCCCAAATGGGGAATATTGGTGCTTTGAATGCCAGTTAAAATACGTTTCATAACGGTTTCAAAGTTAAGAAAGTTTAGAAGGGGGCAAATATGCGGTGCATATTTGAGCCAGTTGGCGGTTGGGCCTTTCGAACACGGAATAGAGAATAGTTACTGCCTCAGCTTATCCGCACAGCGTTCTCCGTCCATTGCAGCGCTCATGATCCCTCCGGCGTACCCGGCCCCTTCACCACAAGGATAAAGGTTCTTAATCTGCGGGTGCCGAAGTGTTTCTTTATCCCTTGGAATACGAACGGGAGTAGAGGTTCGTGATTCAACACCTACAATCACGGCCTCGTTACTTAGATAACCCCGCATTTTATTACCAAACGCCTTAAAACCTTCTTTCAGTGCCGGTCCAATAAGTTTGCCGAGAACTTCTTGCATTTCCACTGAATTTAATCCCGGTTGGTAGCTGCACTCAGGTAATGAACTGCTCTTTTTTCCATTGACAAAATCAGACAAACGCTGGGCAGGTGCCCTTTGGGTTTTACCACCTAATAACCACGCTTTACGTTCTAGTTCTTTCTGAAATTCGAGTCCGGCCAAAGCACCAAAACGTTCGTAGGCTTTAAAATCAGCCAATTCCAGACCAAACACAATGCCACTATTGGCATAGGGATTGTTGCGTTTGCTCGGGCTCCAGCCATTGGTTACCACTTCTTCCTGATGTGTGGCGCAGGGTGCAATAATTCCTCCGGGACACATACAAAATGAATACACCCCATGGTTTTTTACCTGGTGTACCAAACTGTAACTGGCAGCGGGCAAAAATTCGCGAAGGTGTTCTACTTCGCTTTTGCTTCTGCAGTGATACTGTATGCTGTCTATCAATTCCTGAGGGTGTTCTGCCCTCACACCTAAAGCAAAAGGCTTGGCTTCCAGCAGCACCTTTTTTGAATTAAGCAAGTGATAGATGTCTCTTGCCGAATGCCCGGTTGCCAGAATCACCTGCTCCACCGGCCATTCCACCTCCATGTTCTCCTTTAAAAGCAGTACACTTTTAATACATTCGTTTTGCAGTTGAAAGTCGATGAGTTTTGTATTAAAGTGAATCTCACCCCCATGATGGAGTATGTTTTCGCGAATAGCTTGAATAAGCTGAGGTAGTTTGTTGGTGCCAATGTGCGGGTGTGCTTCAACCAGTATTTCATAGGATGCCCCATGGTAAACCAATGTTTTTAGGACCTTTTCAATGTCACCCCGTTTATTGGAACGGGTATATAATTTGCCGTCGCTATACGTACCGGCTCCACCCTCACCAAAACAATAATTGCTTTCGGGATTTACCCGGTGCTCCTTGTGAATAGCTGCCAGATCGCGCCTTCGCGCCTTGACATCTTTTCCCCGCTCAATCAAAATGGGCTTAATGCCCAATTCCAAACACCGTAATGCTGCAAATAATCCACCCGGACCAGCACCAATGATATGGCAAGACGCTTTGGCTTTTTCCACATTTTTGTACCCGGTTTCGATCTTTTCCTGCTGAATTTCCTCTTGCGAAACCTGTACACTCAAATTAATCTTGATGCTTCGCCCTCTTGCATCAATGCTTCGCCGAAGGATTTTAATGTACAAAGGAGCTGTTGGAGAGAGTCCTTCCAGTATGCGAATCTCTTCTTTTAAAAGAGCTTCATTTGCAGCAACCTGAGGGCTAACTTGTATTTGTATTTTTTTTGACATGTAAGGAAGAGTTTTATTCTTCAAACGTACCAAGGTATGGATTATCCTTCAAAGGTTAAGGTTAGTAAAACCATACGCGACCTTACCTTATCAATGCTGTTGGAGAATACGTTATTGCTAGGGACCAAGAGGTTTTTTGTGCCAACTAAAAGCTTCAGTTCCAATCCGAACTTGAAGTATTGCAGATAAAAGTCCACACCATAGCCTGCACTATAAAAAAAATCATCGCGTTGCAGTTTTAAGTTATCATCCAATTGATTGGCCCCCCCCGATGAAGCGCTTCCGGCCTTTTTACGAGCCGTTAAGTCGAGTGAATAGCCTCCCCCACCAATTACATAGGCGCTGAAATTACCGGTGCGTTTGGATTGTAATTTAACCTCCAGGGGAAACATCAACAAAACAGACTCAAGTGTTTTTTCATAGATCTTGGAGCTATCACGATCGAGGGTTTCGAGCGTGTAAACAATTTTACGGTCACTGAAAGTAATGTTGGGGGTGAAACGCAGACGGATGTAATGTTGTAAGCGGGCGTCCACCACTAAACCCAGTCCGAAATTAGGCGAGGATTTAGGATACACCGTCTTTACCCAATATCTTGAATCGCCGATAACAGTGTCGGGAAGCTGGGAATTAGGTACAGGTTCAATACGAAAAGTGCTTTGGTTACCTGCAATAGTGAAACCAAAGTGAACTTTTGTGCTGTAAAACCTGGGAAGGTGAACAGAATACCCATCGCTTTCCTGTGAAAAAATGAGTTGAATGGCACAACTGAAAACGAGTATAAGAAGGTATCTTTTCAGAGACTTGTTAAACGCAATTTAAGGGTTAAAATTGTGTAAAGGTATTGATTTTGACCAGTTTAATAATACCCAAATGCCAACAAAATCAATTAAATTTGTGTTCTCATGGAAATACAAGTCTTAAAGTCTAAACTACACGGAGTTACTGTAACCGAGGCGGAACTGGACTATATAGGTAGCATCACCATTGATGAAGATTTGATGGACGCTGCCAACTTTATTGAAAACGAACAGGTGCACGTTCTGAACAAAAATAACGGTCAGCGCATTGTAACGTATGTTATCAAAGGCAAGCGTGGCAGCGGTGTCATTTGTCTTAACGGTCCGGCCGCCTTAAAAGTAAGTGTTGGCGATGTGTGTATCGTGTTGTCTTATGCTAACATGGAATTTGAGATGGCAAAATCCTTTCGCCCATGGGTAGTTTTTCCCGATACAGCCAGCAATAAACTGAAATAAGATGGCGCAAAGAAAGCTGCGTTCTTTTCTGCAATTTTTCATCTTACTTGGTATAGGTTTATTGCTTGTATGGCTCTCGCTTCGTCAGGTCGCTCCTCAAAAAGACAACATCATCAACGCTTTTAAAAAAGCCGATTATTTTTGGGTGCTGGTCTCCATGTTCATCGCCTGGCTATCGCATTTTTTCAGGGCCCTGCGCTGGAACGATCTTCTGCTTCCTTTGGGGCATAAAACCAAACTGGTAAATGCCGTATCACACGTTTTTATAGGTTACCTCACCAATTATGGCATTCCAAGGATGGGCGAGGTCTCGCGCTGCACCTCGGCTGCAAAGTATGATAAAGTACCGTTTGAAATTGGTTTTGGTACAGTTATCACCGAGCGTATTGTTGACTTTATTTTATTTCTTGTGATCTTTTTTATCACTCTTGCCCTGCAATTCACTGAATTGATTGGACTGGCGAATGAGCTGGTGTTTGATAAGATTAAGACAAGAATGGGGAATTTATACGATAGTCCCGGACAGATGATTCTGCTGACCTTAATTGTTGTTGTTTTTGTTGCCTTGTTTTTGCTGTTTAGGAAAAAGATCTCTGGGCTGCTTAAAGGAAAATTCGGCAACATGTTAAAGGGTATGGCTGAAGGTGTTGGATCCATCCGCAAAATGAAACGGCCTATGCGTTTTATTGTTCTGAGCTTGCTCATCTGGGCCTCTTACTTTTATTCGCTTTATGCCTGTTTTTTTGCGATCGAAGGCACCCATCAACTCACACAGGCACAAGGCCTCACCTTATTGTTGTTCGGCACCTTTGGCGTTATGTTTTCTCCCGGTGGTCTGGGTGCTTACCCTTTGATACTGTACGGCATTCTGGTGAACACCTACCAGGTAAGTGAAGTGGCCGCCTTTGCAATGCCCTGGCTGGCCTGGACCGCACAGTTTATTCTGGTGGTGTTCTTTGGCATATTAAGTTTTATTGTTTTGCCTATCTACAATTCCAAAAAACATGTTTCACGCCCTGCTTAAAACCAAATTACAAAGTAAGGAAGCTGTTTTAAAACACACTTCCGCCTTGCAGGCCCTGGGCAAAAAGATTGTATTCACCAATGGGTGTTTTGACATCCTGCACCCAGGGCATGTGGATTACCTCTGTCAGGCCAGAGATTCAGGTGATTTTATGGTGCTGGGATTAAACACAGATGCCTCTGTTAGGAAATTGAATAAAGCTCCTAACCGTCCTGTGAATGACGAAACCAGTCGCGCTCTGGTTCTTGCGGGCTTGGCTTGCATAGATACCATCGTTTTGTTTGAAGAAGAAACACCATACGAACTCATTAAATTTTTACAGCCAGATGTTTTGGTAAAAGGGGATGATTACAAGCCTGAGCAAATAGCAGGGTACGATATTCTAATTGCCAAAGGCGGAGAGGTTAAAACAATACCTTTTCTTAAAGGTTATTCCACTACTTCATTGATTAATAAGATCCGGCAGTAAGGTATACAATTGACTTACTTCTCGAGAATCTTGAATTCTGTTCTGCGGTTGTTTTGGCGGGCTTCTTCCGTGTCATTTTTACCTATGGGCTTCGATTCTCCGTACCCCTTGGCAATTAATCGATTGGCGACAATCCCTTTAGAGATGAGGTAATCAATCACCGCTTTGCATCTGCTCTCACTTAGTTTTTGGTTGTACTCTATACTTCCAACATCGTCGGTATGACTTGATATCTCTACCTTAACCTTTGGGTTATCTTTCAAAAGCTTCACCAATCGGTTCAATTCGTTAATGGATTCAGGGCGAATTTTTGCCTGATCAAAATCAAAAAAGATATTTTTCAGCACCACGCTATTCCCCACTTCTATTTTTTTGAGTTTAACTTCCAGAATAAATTCCTGAAAACTAAGGGTGTCCGGAATATTAAAATTCTCCGAGTGAAACATGTATCCTTCTTTTCGAACTGCAATGCCATAATTGCTGCCGCTGGGCAGAGTTACCAGGTATTTTCCTGTGCTGCTGTTGGATTTAAAGGTGGCCAGCACCTGATCTTTTTCGTTGTTTATTAGGTCAATATTGGATTCTAATGGTTTGCCGGTTTCAGCATCTGACACTACACCTTTAAGCAAGGTGAGTTTAGCCGACTTCACTTCTACATTGGCTTCTGCTTTAAAACTGCTCACAGGATTTGCAACAACAGAAATAAGTTGGTCTTGTGTATTCAGAATTGGTGTTTTTTCGGCGCCAAGAAAGGTGATTTTGTAAATGTCTTTCTCACCATACCCTCCTGCTTTGGCAGAGGCGAAATAGGCCCGGTTGCCGCTTCCACTTACCACAAAAAACACATCGTCGTCAGGCCCGTTAATAGGATACCCAAGGTTTTCCGGTGTTTGCCATTTTCCATTCACCAGTTGGGTCTTGAAAATATCGTACCCACCCATCGCGTTATGTCCTTTGCTGCTGAAATACATGGTGACGCCGTCAGGATGAACAAACACAGCTTCTTCGGCGTATTTGGTGTTAATTTCTGCACCAATGTTTTTTGACAGGCCCCATTCGCCATTCACATCGATTTCGCTGTAATAAATGTCTCTGTCTCCGTAACCGCCATCCTTGTCGCTCACAAAATACATACGTTTACCATCAAAAGTTAAACTCACGCTCGACTCGTGGAATTTTGTATTGATGTTTTTGTTCATGTGAACAGGGGGCTCCCAATCCATACCAAACAATACACTTTCATAAAGATCTCCTCCATCCCGCTCCACATGGCGGTAAACGTAAAGTTTATTCCCATCCGGAGACAAACCTGCCGCGGCATCATGGTTATCGGTGTTCACATTTTTACTCAGCTGTTTGCTGTTTTGCCATTTTCCTTTGTCCTTTTGAGAAGAATAAACGTCCTCGTAAAACCCATTGTCGGTTGGGTCTCTTTTCCCTCCGGTTGAATTGGGGCGCCGTGCCGTAAAAATAATAGTAGACTCATCGGTGGAAATGGATGGTCCGTATTCGGGGTATTGGGTGTTAATTTGCGGCCCGAGATTATCCACAAACACCCGTTCGGGTTTGGCACTAAACCGCTTTCCATTTTCGCACTCGTAAATTTTCTTTTTTACATCCTCAATTGGGGCGGCATTGCTTTTTGCCCTTAATTTTAGAAAAGCGTGGTACTCCTCGTAATGTTTTATTGCTTCGTCCCACTTGCTGTTAAGGTGGCAAGCCCATGCTAACCAAAATGATAAATCGTCTTCAATGCGGGGATTCAGGTCATAGGCTTTTTGGAAGAAGTCCATACTTTCTTTGCTAATAGGGTCGGTCATAAACCAAATGAGACCAAGCATATAATTTACCTTGGCGTTTTTTGGGTTAAAGCGATTGGCATCTGTTAACGGAGATAAGGCTGCTCTGAACTGCTGGTACCCGGCTTTCTGGTAGTCGTAATAACTCGCCGGATAACATTTGCGGAGATTAAAATAACTCCTTCTGAAATCAATAAGTTCTTGTTTACCTGTAGTAAAGAACTCTTCTCCCACTACTAACTTTTTTTGTGCCTCTTTTAATTCATCCTTTCTGCCTGGAAAATTTTCCTTGGTAAATTCTTTATTTTGACTGAAAAGTAAATTATTGCAAAGACAGAATAAGAGGCAGCCTAACATCCATTTCCCTAAACACAATCCACTTAACTTATTCATTGCAGGTCGATTGAATAAACGATTTTACAACAAGTACTCCTAATTCAAGTGCCCTTTCCCAGTCTTCGCAACTGCCCTGCTCCTCTCTCAACATCTGCCTGGCAATTCCACGGTTGTAGTAGGCAGCACCATTCCTGGCGTTTATTTCTATAGAGCGGCTGGCATAGTCCTTCGCTTTTTTATAGTCTCTGTTTTTTATTTCAACTGAGGCTAAATTATTCAGGGCGGAGAAATTTCTAGGGTCCTTTTTCACAACAAGTTCAAAATCATGCCTTGCTGCATCCAGGTTGTTGTTTTCCAAATGTGTGGCGCCTCGGTTGATTAATGCGAGCAGAAAATCGGGGTTTTTATTCAAAGCTGTGGAATAGGCATCTATGGCTTTAGTATACTCTTTGGTCATTCGGTATACAGAGCCAAGGTTATTATAGACAAATATCTGGCTGGAATCCAGCTCAAGGGCTTTCCGATAATCCTCAATGGCGCCATCATAATTTTGCATGCTGCGTTTTGCGCTGCCTCTGTCGTTATATGCATAACAATAGCCCGGCTTGTATCGGATGGCCAGATCATACTGCACAATAGCGTTTTCGTATTCATTATTCTCAAAATAGATAAGCCCCTTATAATAATGTGCTTCCGGGTGTTCGCGATTCATTTTCAGGCAGTGGTCCAAAGCAACCACCTGACTGTCCTTTTCATGCATGCCCCAAAATATGAGACTCTTATTGAAAAAGTACTCGGGATTATCCTGGTTGTAGTATATTGCCGCATTAATGTCATTCAGTGCCTGAGTGTATTTTTTTATTTGTGTAAAGGCAATGGCCCTATTTGCATAGGCTTTATCAAATGTTGGTTTTATTAGAAGGCATTTCGAAAATAAGGTAATCGCCAACTGATAGTCGTGTTTTTGCATGGCCTCAATTCCCAAATTATAATTTTGCTCAGCCTGCTGTTCCGTATCAGCAGGCATTGCGACCTTCACCGTATCCTGAGCTCTAAAACTCAGAGTAGCGAGCAAAAACATCAGGGCAATAGTGGTCCTCATACAGGTGTCTTAAAGCATTAAAATTAGCCATAAACGCCCTTTTCCCTTGTTTGGAAGAAGGGAGTTCTAAACAAAGGGGCCTTAATAACAAAGGTTGGATTTGGCTTGATTTGCCTAAAAACTGGGCTGGACTTTTGCTATAAAATAAAGCAAGCCCTTTTCTCATTTGAGCTTAGCTTTGAGTTATGGAATCTTTGCATGAAGATCTTGTTTATCAAATTGGCCTGACGCTAATTGATGGCATTGGAGATGTTAATGCCAAAAACCTTTTGGCCTATTGCGGTAGTGCAAAAGATGTGTTCAAAGAAAAAAAAATGAAACTTCAAAAGATTCCGGGAATCGGGCAAACGCTTGCTAACGCTGTGTTTCATAGTAAACCCGTTCTTAAGCGGGCTGAAGAAGAACTTATTTTTATTGAAAAATACAAGATCCGCCCTTTATTTTTTACAGATGAACACTATCCTCTTCGGCTAAAATCCTGCAGCGATGGTCCTATCTTGCTCTACTATAAAGGATCCGCCAATCTGAATGCAGATAAAATTCTGGCCGTTGTGGGTACACGCAGACCAAGTGAATACGGAAAACAACTTACTGAGCAATTGGTAAATGACCTCGCCGGTTCAGGCATTCTCGTTATAAGCGGGCTGGCTTATGGCATCGATATCCTGGCACACCGCACGGCACTTGACTCAGGACTTGACACGGTAGGGGTATTGGCCCATGGTTTGGATAGAATTTATCCTGGCACCCACAATACAACAGCAAAAAGAATGTTACACCAGGGGGGTCTGTTAACGGAGTTTATGAGTCTTACCAATCCCGATGCCGTTAATTTTCCAAAACGAAACCGCATCGTGGCTGGCTTGTGCGATGCGCTTGTGGTGGTTGAAAGCAAACGCAGTGGCGGAAGTCTAATTACAGCAACCATTGGCAGCAGTTATAACAAGGATATTTTTGCTTTTCCGGGAAGAGCCGGCGAGTCTTTATCTGAAGGAGGTAATGGGCTTATTAAACAAAACCGGGCTACTTTAATCGAAAATGCGGAGGATGTATTGTTTGCGATGCAATGGCAGGAAAAAAAGGCTCAGGATAAAAAAACAAAACAAATCCCCCTTCAGATAAGCTTAAATGAAGACGAGCATCGGATATATAACTGTTTTAGCAACAGAACCAGTATTCACCTCGATGAACTTTGCCAGACTACGCAACTTCCGGTTTCAAAAGTATCAGCTGTATTGCTACAATTGGAATTTAGTAATCTTATAAAAAGCCGTCCCGGGAAAATGTATGAACTACTTTAATTCTTCTTCTCTTTTTGGCAATCGGTAAATAATAGCTTCTGTATACAAAAAACTCCTGACTACCTTGTAGGGCTCTATTAACTTGCTTTCAAAGGCTACGGAATAGAGTGGGTTCATGTAAACAAAATAACAGGACTGTTTGTTCAAACCCATAACTCGCTCAATAAACTCATCCATAACCCCGGCATTGAAGGGATTAAAAAGGAAGTAAACAGCAGCCTGATTTTCAAACATATAGTCTAGAACGTTTTTCTGAATGAATATGACATCAAGGTTTTTATCCTTAATAAGTTGAGGTTTGATGTTGTGTTTAGCCACCTCTAACAAGTCTGCGTCCAACTCTATGCCATAAACTTTTTTATAGCCGTACTCAGCAGCAATAAACACTACCCGTCCTTTGCCACAACCAATGTCATAGAAGGCATAGTTCTTTGTGATGGGTGTAATTTCTCTCAGAATTCTATTCAAAACAACATAAGAGGCTGCCTGGTAATGGTAATGCCGTTCAGATTCGGATCTTTTAAACCCCGAGGTACGGATTCTGTACTTTCTTTCATAGTACCATTCCCCAAAAAGCAACTGAAAATGCCTTACCGGGCCTCTTAGAACCAGAGAGCGAAAAAAATAATAGCAAAGGATAAAATATTTCAAGACCTGGGCATTTTTAATATGCTTCAAATTTAATACCTTCAATGCTGGATTCCGAGGGAATTGCACTATGATTCAACTTGATTTAGAGGCCGAGAGAAAAGAGATACTGAACCGTTACAAACGACTCATTAAAGCCTGCAAGCGCCGACTGGAAAAAGGCGACAAGGAAACCATACGCAAAGCCTTTGAAATTTCGGTAGAGGCGCACAAAGAAATGCGTCGCAAAAGCGGGGAGCCGTACATTTATCACCCTATAGCTGTCGCCCAAATTTGTGCTGAAGAAATCGGACTGGGCTCAGTTGGTATTGTTTGTGCCCTGCTGCACGATACGGTTGAAGATACCGACCTTACGCTTGAGGACATTAAGGGTCTTTTCGGAGAAAAAGTTGCACAAATCATTGACGGATTAACAAAAATTTCAGGCGTTATAGACAACACGTCTTCTCTTCAAGCCGAAAATTTCAGAAAAGTGCTACTCACCTTGAGTGAAGATGTACGTGTTATTCTTATAAAACTGGCCGATCGTTTGCACAACATGCGTACTCTTGAGCATATGAAGCGTGACAAACAGATGAAGATCGCCAGCGAAACCCTATTCCTGTACGCCCCTTTAGCCCATCGCTTAGGCTTAAATACCATCAAAACAGAACTGGAAGATTTAGGATTAAAATACACAGACGCTGAATCGTACAACGATATTGCTGAAAGGTTAAGAGAAAGCGAGCCTGAACGCAAAAAATTTATACAGAAATTTATTGAACCGCTTAAGGAGATACTGATAGAACAAGGGTTTAAATTCAAAATCTTAGGGCGACCCAAATCCATCTTTAGTATTTATAACAAGATCAAACAAAAAAAAGTTTCTTTTGAAGAGATTTATGATCTGTTTGCCATACGCATCGTTATCGACACGCCATTGGAGAAAGAAAAATCTGATTGCTGGAAGGTCTATTCCATCATCACCGATTTTTATCATCCTAGTCCCGAGCGATTACGCGATTGGATCAGCACTCCGAAAAGCAATGGTTATGAGAGTTTGCACACCACCGTAATGGGTCCACAAGGCAAATGGGTTGAGGTTCAGATTCGCACTTCGCGAATGGACGATTTGGCTGAAAACGGATACGCCGCCCATTGGAAATACAAGGATAGTGCCACAGAAAAGGAAAGTAATCTTGAGAATTGGCTGGTAAAGATTAGAGAAATGCTGGAAAATCCGGATCCAAATGCTTTAGAGTTTATTGATGATTTTAAACTCAACCTTTTCAGTGATGAAATGTTTGTGTTTACCCCAAAAGGCGATATGAAAACATTGCCGGTAAAATCCACCGCCCTGGATTTTGCCTTTGAAATTCATACCAAGGTAGGGGAGCATTGTATTGGGGCTAAGGTCAATCATAAACTGGTGCCGCTAAGTCACGAATTAAAAAGCGGAGATCAGGTCGAAATTCTTACCAGTAAAAAACAAAATCCAAAAGAAGATTGGCTGAATTACGTAATCACGGCCAAAGCAAAATCGAAAATCAAAAACAGCCTCAAAGAACAAAGGAAAAAAATTGCAGAAGAGGGTAAAGAAGTGATCAAACGAAAGCTCGAACGACACAAGTTGGAATTCAATAACAAAACCATTAATGATTTTTGTAATTACCTTAAACTTCCTTCTTCACAAGAACTATATTATAGGGCTGCATTAGGGAATGTGGATGTGTCAGAAATTAAAGAGTTTATTAAACACAAGGACAATCCAAATAAAAAACCGGCCAAGAGTGAGTCCCACAGAATAGAGGAGCTGGTAACCCATGCCCGAGGCAAAAGCGACATGCTTGTGATTGGGGATGACATGCAAAAGTTAGATTACAAGTTGTCTCCTTGTTGCAACCCAATTCCGGGTGACGACGTGTTTGGATTTATTACCATTGGTGAAGGCATTAAGATCCATCGCGTAAACTGTCCGAATGCCATTAAGCTCCTGTCTAATTATGCCTACCGAGTGGTGAAAGCCAAATGGATGAATGATGAATTAATCTCCTTTTTGGCCGGTGTAAAAATTGCGGGCTCAGATGTTATTGGTATGGTGAATGAAATTACAAAAGTGATCTCCAGCGAACATAATGTTAATATGCGTTCTATAAATTTTGACACTGACGATGGCTTATTTGAAGGAACGGTAATGGTATATGTGCACGACACCAAACACCTCAACCATCTGATCTCTAATCTGAAAAAGATCAATGGTGTAAATAAAGTAGAACGAATAGATGAAGACCGTTAGCCCTTAATTTCTCTTATTCTCAATTTTTGAGCCGGATTACCCTGATAAATCCAGTATTCCTCAAGGTTGGTCGTAGCCACACTACCTACTGTTAGTAAACTATGACTGCCCAACTTAACCCCCGGGCATACAATTGCTTTTGCCCCTACCCAGGCGCCTTCTTCAATGATAATTTCACCAATTACCAAATCAAAACTACTCCGTTTGTAGTTGTGATTCCCACACAAAATCAGAGCGCCCTGCGAAATACAGGAATTGTTTCCTAAAGTCACCCGAGCAAGGTTATCTATCCATACATCTTCTCCTATCCAAACGTTATTCCCAATTTCGAGTTTCCATGGGTACTTGATTGATACATGGGGTTTAATTATAACCCCCTTCCCTATTTCAGCTCCAAACAAACGTAATAAATAACGTTTTGGGGCGTACAATGGGAAAAACGATCTGAAAAAAATAATATTTACGCAATACCAAATTATCCTGGTAAAACCCGACTTTCCGGCTTTATACCATGCGTTATTAAAGGAGCTGAGGTCTGTTTTTATTCTATTCATGAAATACTGTTTTGTATTGTTGAATAATATTGTCCAGATTTATTTTATGCTCAATATATAGAATTGCATTGTTTCTCATTTGCGAAAACTCGGCATTATCCATATCAGCAATTTTTTCTATTGCTTCAGCAAATGCTTCAGGGTGTGATAAGGGAAATGCATATCCGGCACCATGTTCCTGAAGGTCCCTCCATGGGGTTTGATCACTTATTATTGCCGGACAGCCGCAGCTCAGGCTTTCAACAATTGAATGACCGTAATTTTCATTTAGCGTTGGGAGAAACAACACGTGTTCTTTACCAAATATAGATTCTGCTTCATGTGGTTGATAGGTGCCCATGTATTTCACCGTAATATTTTTAGGCAGCTTTTTGATTTGGTGCAGACAAAGTTGCCAATAGGCTGTGTCCTCAATTAGACCGAAAATATGAAAGGATACTGAAGCATTCTTGATCTTTGACAGAACTTCCAAAGCAAATAATATGTTCTTCTTCTGAGACACCCTTGCTGAAAAGAATAATCTTAGTGTTCCTTTAACCTTCTGTTTTTGGATTTCTGAGCTAATCCGTTTAGACAGATTGGGAACCTCCACAATTTTTACACCATCCCCTAATATCTTTCTGATATCCACCGCTTCTGATTTTGATGCAGCATGCCAAATCACTCTTTTATGTAGCCCCGAATGCTGTGCATAAAACAAAAAACTTCTCTTTTTGATCTTTTTAATGGATAAGGCTCCGGCACCAAACATGCCTCGTGGTGCCACAATTACAGTTAAGTGCTTGAATTTGCGTTTTAGTAAAAGCAGTGGGACTACAGAATAATATTTTGAGAATAGGCTGTTGATATATACTTTATCCCAATTCTGCATGCTTAATACCTCCGCGATCAATTCTTTGGATAACGTTGATGCATCTGCATAATATGCTTTGCAGTTTAGCGGTGAATCTATCCAAACATTGCTTTTTATTCCGGGGTAAGGGTCAGTGCTGTTCAAATCGCAATTTGAAGTAAAGATCCAAAATTCAAAAGTATCATTTAAGTGTTCTACAAGTGAAATAATTGATTGTACAGGCCCACCGGCCAGAAAACCCGGGTAAAACCAGTCAACAAAAACAAGTATGTTTTTTTTAGATTTCAATGTTATGCCTATCAAGCCAATAATTCAACACGATTAGGTGCCAAACTCTAGACCAATTGACCAAAGGATGATTATTCAAAAACTCCTGCCATAATTTTAAAATTGCCCCTTTTTTAAAAAGGCCCTTGTTCTCCATGCCTTTTATTTGTGTATCGCAAAATTGATAAAGCTCGTTTTTCAGCCAATGTTGCCAAGGTAACACAAAGCCCATCTTTTTACGATTCACTATTTCTGGTGGAAGTAAATGGCTCATGCTATCCACCAATAATTTTTTGGGTGTATGGGGAAATTTATGTTCATCTTTTAATCCCAGCACAAATTCAACCAACTGATGGTCAAGGAACGGCTCCCTTACCTCCAAAGCGTGGGCCATACTCATTTGATCGGTATCCCTTAGTAAGGTATGTTGCAGATACGTGTTCATCTCAGCAAGACTAACGGCGCTTAAAAGCATGTTGTTTTGTTTAGGCAAGGCAGCAAGTACTTTTCCAATGCTTGCATAAGCGCCTTTTGTATCAATCAAAGTAGACAATTGCCTTTCGGTGAACAGTGAGCGGCTTAGAGGGTATGCGCTAGTAAAATTAATCCTTTCCTTTTCAAGGAGTTCGGCTAGTTTGTATGAACTCACAGACGGCGCTTTTATTCTTACAGCACCGGCTCCGGCTTTCCTGAGAAAGAGTGGAAACACATTTAGCCAGGCTTTTCTTTCAAGGGTTTTCATGCGTTTAAATACATCGTAGCCGGCAAACAATTCGTCGCCGCCAATGCCACTTAAGGCCATCTTTATTCCCTTTGCTTTGGTAGCTCCCGAAACAACATATGTATTAGGTCCATCCCCACTCGGATGATCCATGCCGTTTAAAGCGTCGGGAAGGCGTTCGAGAAAATCCTTAGGCTGCAACCGAATCTCGTGATGTTTCGTGTCGAACTTTTGAGCAATTTGCTTTGCGTATTGGGATTCCGAATACTCTCCTTCGTCAAAACTAATATTAAATGTGTTTACTTTAGAGCTGCTAAATTCACTCATAATTCCAACCACACAACTGGAATCAATACCCCCTGATAGAAATGCTCCAAATGGTACATCTGAAATCATGCGCTTTTGAACCGAAGTCGTAAGCAATTCCCTTACCTTTTGACAAATCTTATCATAAGGTAAATCCATTTTATGTTTTACAACTCGGTTCAAATCATAATACTGAATCAACTCTGCGTTTCCGGAACTGTATACGATATAATGGCCTGCTTCTAAGAACCGTATTCCTTTGATAATCGTGTTGGGTGCAAATACACTTTGATATAAAGCATACTCTGAAAGAACTTCCCTATTTAAGGTAAATGTTCTGAAACCAGAATGCAAAATTGGGCGCAACTCACTTGAAAACATAAGCCCTTCTTCTCCATAAGAATAATACAAAGGTTTTACCCCCATACGGTCTCTGGCGATAAATAATTTTTTATCCTGAGTATCATAAACTGCAAAGGCAAACATACCATTGAACCGTTCAAGACAGGTATAGCCAAAACGTATAAACGCAGCTAACACAACTTCTGTATCTGATGCAGTTCTAAAAATATATGCCTGATGGGCGCTACCTTTAGCAGCACGTTGTAATTCGAGTTTTAATTCCCGGTAATTGTATAATTCCCCATTGTATACAATTACATACCGCCCGTCTGAAGAAACAAATGGCTGATTGCTCTCAGGACTGAGGTCAATAATCGAAAGTCTACGGTGACCGAGTGAAATTTCTTCGGCAGACCAGATGCTATCATTGTCCGGGCCGCGGTGCGCCAATGTTTTATTCATGGCATTTACCATTGACGCTTTTTGTTCCTTACCAAACTTTTGTGATACCACTCCGTTAATCCCGCACATCTTATGAGTTCTGAACAGATTTCAAAAACTTCGGGTCCTTCATCATTTTCACTAAGCCTTCCTCCACACTGATAAGATTTTTATTCAAAATAGCTTTCATCTTTCGGTTATCGGGTTGACGACGGGTCATGTCTCCTTCTTTTAATGGCGGAAGATAAACAAGTTTCGATTTCGATCCTGTTAACCGTATTGTCAACTCGGCAAGTTCTTTAATAGTCATTAGCTCATCGTTACCAATATTAATGACATCGTTTACATACAACTTGTTATTATAAATACTTTCACAAACCTGTATAGTATCGTCAATGTATGTAAAGGTGCGGGTTTGGGCGCCGTCTCCATAAATGCAAATGTCCTTATTACGCAAAGCTAAAGCGAGAAATTTCGGAACCACAAAGTCAGTACTTTGATTGGGACCATATGTATTAAAAAAACGAAAAATGGTATAGGGCAAATTGTACGTTTGCCAGTAGGTTCTAAAAAAACATTCTCCCACATTTTTTACTACAGCATAGGGCACTCTTGAGTTTAATGGAGTTCGGTATTCGTTTTGAGGCAATTCCACCGGTTCGCCATATACCTCGGAACTGGAAGAAAAATACACATGCTGTACAGTTGAGTTTTTAGAGAAATTCAAAATGTTCTTAATGCCCTCTATGTCGTTTAATACCTGAAGCGGATTCTCTAATGTACGATGAACGCCGACAACAGCCGCGAAATGAAACACATAGTCGAAGTTGTACGATAACATCACAGAAGAAATATCATTAACCTGATTAACATCAGCATTTATAAACTTCCAGTTGGATGAAGTATGTGGTGGTAGTTTCTCACTAGTGCCTGTAGAAAGGTTATCCACAATCACTACAAAATTATTCTGATTTGAAATTAATCTTGCTACCAGAGCACTCCCTATGTTTCCAGCCCCCCCTGTAACTAATATTTTTGTTTTAGTTTCCATTGTATATGTTCATAACGCACTGCGACCAGAGTCCGGGATTAATTTCCTGAGCCAAACGGTGGCTTTGTTCCGACATCTGTTTTAATTGTATTTCACTTAAATGTATTACTTTTTTTAATTGCATCTTAAGCGCATTTTTATCCCCCGCAGCAAACATAAATCCATTATCACCAACTTTAAGGAATTTTTCGCCTGCACCCACAGCATTGCTCAGCACCAGGGGAAATCCGGCAGCCGCCATTTCATGAACGACTACAGCCCAGGGCTCAAAGCGGCTTGGCAATACAAACACAGTGCTTAGTAAAAGTATAGGTTCGAGGTCTTTGGGCTGAATAAAACCAAAATGTTTTACTTTTTTATGATCAGGCCCTTCTAACGACCCTGTGCCCAAACACCAAAGTTCCCATTCGTTAGGTTCCTCCTGCTGAAGTTCTAAGAATGCGGTCCACAATTCAGGCAACCCTTTAAAATCATAGTATCTACCAATGTAGAGAAACCGTTTTGTACTTAACGCAAAATCCTTTTCCGATCGTTTTCTGAAAATCTGGTTAAACAAGTCCAAATCACAGCAGTAAAATCCTTTTTGAATGCGATTAGCTTTAAAGCCCAGCTTTAGTACGTATTTAGTTTGAATTTCCCCCGGCACCCAGGCATGTGAAAAAATGCGTTGTAAAGTGAAGCGGCTTATAAGTACGGCCAGGTATTGTTTTAAACTACCCTTCCAATGGGTATCACAAGTTAGCACGGTTGGGATTTTTCTGAAGTACTGTTTACAAAGTTTTAAATACTCTTTATCTATCCAACCACTGCAAACCAGAACATCCGGTTGAATGGAATGTAGCAATGCCTTTAATTCTTTAAATGAATACGCCGACTTTGTATAGAGTTTTATCCCGTCATTCTCATTAAAATCAAATGGTGCTTCTTTGTTAACTGGCCAGCGTATGATGTGTATTTCAGCCTGTTTAGCAAGGGTTTCACAGCATTTTAAAAAATAGGCTGCAAGTTCAGTGTATAGAAAGACCACCTTCATGAGATTATATTAACCTCCCGCTCCAGCCGTATACCAAATTTTAAAAATACCTTTTGTAATATGTGTTCAGAAAGGGCATAAATGTCTTGTCCGCTGCAATTGCCTTTATTAACCAATACCAGCGCCTGTTTTGTGTGCACCGCTGCCCCTTTCAATTCATAGCCCTTTAAACCACACTGCTCAATTAGCCATCCTGCTGCAATTTTGAAGTTTCCGTTCTCCAAAGCATAAGCCACCAATTGAGGGTATTCTGCTATTAATGTGTTGTATTTCTCTTTGCTAACCTCTGGGTTTTTAAAAAAGCTACCGGCATTGCCAGTAATTTTCGGATCAGGCAATTTGCTTTGCCGAATGCGAATCACTGCATCAGAAACTTCTTTAATGCCTGCGTTTTTCACTCCCATCTTTTCAAGCTCTGTGCTAATAGCCCCATAAGTGGTATTTACTACCGACTTCTTTTTTAAACGAAATGTTACCGAAGTTATCAGGTAAATTTCCTTTAGTTCGCGTTTAAAAACACTTTCCCGATAACCAAACCGACATTCTTGTTTTGAAAACAGTTTCATTTGGCCAGAGTGCAGATCGTATGCTTCTAATTCTTCAAAGACATCTTTTATTTCCACCCCGTACGCGCCAATATTTTGCATCGGACTTGCCCCAACACAGCCTGGAATTAGAGACAAATTCTCAAGCCCTGCGAAATTGTGCTTAATGCACCACATCACAAATTCGTGCCAGTTTTCTCCGGCCGAAGCCTTTACCAGCACCTCTTCACCAAGATCCTTAACTATGGTTATTCCCTTCAGGCAATTTCGAATCACAAGCCCTTTAAAATCAGAAACAAAAAGCATATTACTGCCTCCACCCAGTATTAACTTTTTTACCGAAGCATGCTCCGGCAAAGCCATTATCGCCCTAATATCTTCAATCGAAAATACTTCAGTGTAGGCATCACAATAAGCCTCAATGCCAAAGGTATTAAGGTTTTTAAGGTTAAAGTGCTTGAGTATTTGCGGCATAAGCAAACAAAATTAATAATATAATTCCCTCAATATGTTTATCTTTAAACCAGTTTCAAGCAGATTTTTGTTTACAAAGCCCCGAATAGCTGTAGTTAGTGTCATTAATGATCTTGCCACAGACCACCGTGTACAAAAAACCTGCTTTGTATTACTTGAGGCAGGATATGAGGTGGTGCTACACGGGAGGGTGTTGAAGAATTCAATTCCTTTACCCAATTGGCCATTCAAAGCACGTAGGGTTCGGCTATTGTTTAATAAAGGCCCTTTGTTCTACCTCTTTTATAACTTGCGCTTGTTTTTTTTTCTCCTTTTCAGCAAAAGTGAACTACTATATGCGAATGACCTGGATACGCTTCCAGCCAACTACCTTGTTGCCCGGTTGAAAAAAGTTCCCCTGATCTATGACAGCCACGAGTTGTTCTGCGATGTGCCTGAACTTTTAAAAACTCCCTTAAAACGTAAAATCTGGCAACGTGTGGAGTCCTACATCGTCCCTAAACTTAAATTCTGTATCACCGTTAACGAAAGCATAGCTGGTATTTTCACAAGGAAATATGGGGTTCCCTTCCTCAGTGTAAGAAATATTCCTTCTAAACCGCAAACCCTGAAATCAAAATCCAAAACCGAACTCGGCCTGTCTGAATTCACTTATGTATTGATATTGCAGGGAGCAGGACTCAACATGGATCGCGGTGCCGAAGAATTAATTCAAAGTATGCAATTTATTGAAAATACTGTTTTACTAATTATAGGTTCTGGTGACAAATGGGATGAAATGAAGGCCCTGAGTCACTCCTTACTATTAGATAAAAAAATACGCTTTATCCCAAAACTACCTCGCATGGAACTTTTGGAATACACGAGCATGGCCGATCTTGGTTTAAGCCTTGACAAAAATACGAATCCCAATTACTACTACAGCCTGCCCAATAAGGTATTTGATTACATCCATTGCGGTGTTCCCGTATTGGCCAGCCGATTGCCTGAAATTGAAGCTATTCTTACGCAATATGGAGTTGGTACTTTTATTGATACACACGAGCCAAGGCACATAGCAGAAAAAATAAACCAGTTGCTTGGCTCAAAAGAACTTGAAACATACAGGGTTAATACTTCAAAAGCCAAGGAAGTTTTGAGCTGGGAGTTTGAGAAGCAAAAACTAAAAGACCTTCTTAATGATATGGCCTGAGCAACTTTAAACAGAGAAAAATCCGTAATTTAGCCTCTATCTTATGGAATTTTCTGCAGAACAAATCGCCTCATTATTAGGCGGAGCCATAGAGGGCAATCCCTCAGTTAAAGTCAGTAAAGTCTCAAAAATAGAAGAAGGCTTTACCGGGAGTCTATCATTTCTTGCTAACCCAGCTTATACTAACTACATCTATACTACAGAGGCCAGTATTGTTTTAGTAAATAAATCCCTGCATCTTGAAAAGCCGGTAAAAGATTCCTGCACACTCATACGTGTGGAAAACGCATACGCATCCTTTGCTCAACTTTTACAAATCTATAACGAGGTTAAGCACACTAAATCAGGCATTGAGCAGCCGAACTTTATCTCCCCCAACACTAATTTTGGCAATGACTGTTATATAGGCGCCTTTGTGTATATTGGAGAGAATGTGACTATCGGCAACAAGGTTAAAATTTACCCACATGTATACATTGGCGACAACACCGAAATAGGCGACAACACAGTGTTATTTTCAGGTGTAAAGGTATATCATGAATGTAAGATTGGGAAAAACTGCACTGTACATGCAAATACCGTTATTGGCAGCGATGGTTTTGGTTTTGCGCCCAATACCGATGGACAGGCGTTTTTAAAAGTACCTCAAATCGGTAACGTGATCATTGAGGATAATGTTGAGGTAGGATCCAATACTTCTATTGACAGAGCTACAATGGGCTCAACAATTTTACACAAAGGAGTTAAACTCGACAACCTTGTGCAGATTGCACACAATGCAGTGATTGGTGAAAATACTGTTATTGCCGGCCTATCAGGTGTTGCCGGCTCAACCAAAGTGGGCAAAAACTGTATGATTGGCGCTCAGGTTGGAATTGCAGGGCATTTGAAGATCGCCGATGGTGTTAAAATTGCAGGGCAGTCTGGTATCGGCGCCAGCATTGAAAAGGAAGGCGAGATTGTGCAAGGCTCACCTGCATTTAGTATTGGAGAATACAAACGCAGCTACGTGTTGTTTCGTGGTTTGCCCAAACTGAACGAGCGCCTGAATGAGTTAAGTAAAAAGATCAATTCTAAGTAAATTTATGAAAGTAGATATTTTGGCTATTGGGGTACATCCCGATGATGTGGAATTAAGTTGCAGCGGCACCTTAGCCAAACACATTGCCATGGGTAAAACCGTTGGTATTTTAGACCTCAGCCTGGGTGAATTGGGTACCCGTGGAAGTGCTGAATTACGCACCAAAGAAGCCCTGCAGGCATCTAAAATACTGGGGGCGGCTTTCCGAACTCAACTTAATTTTAAAGATGGATTTTTTGAAAACAATGAAGTTCATCAAAAACAAATCATCGAACAAATACGAAAACATCAGCCCGAGCTTGTGCTTTGTAATGCTGTCAATGACCGTCACCCCGACCATGGACGTTCAGCAAAACTAGCTGCTGACGCTTGTTTTTATAGTGGATTGGTTAAAATTGAAACAAAGCACAATGGCAAGGCTCAAAAAGCCTGGAGACCAAAGGCGGTTTACCATTACATACAAGATTATTTTATTCACCCCCATTTTGTAGTTGATGTTTCTCCCTATCTGCAGTTGAAACACATGTCCATAATGGCTTTCTCCTCGCAATTCTACTCTCCTGATTCCAAAGAACCCGAAACCCCAATATCAAGTAAGGAATTTCTCGACAGTCTTGATGCGAAAATGGCTGTGTTTGGCCGAGCCATCGGTGTAAAATACGCTGAAGGCTTTACGGTGAACCGTTACCCGGGTATAAATTCTCTTTTCGATCTAATCTGATGCCGTTTTGTAATGCTGAATGGCTTCTTCTGCGCTTTTGAAGATTGGTTTGCCCTTTTTTAAAATCACATCTCTCTCCTTAGTCGCTCCAGGGCTTTCAGCCAACAAAACAAATGCATCACAGTGTTCGATCACCGATAAGGAAATATCCATAGTGGCTTTATACGGATTTTCTAAAGCTGCCATATTAATCACTGGCAAAGCTGCATTCATACCAATAAGAGGAATGTGCCCTGCTTCCATAAGTTTGGCGGCGGCCCGGTTCATGCAATCTAAGTTTTCCTGTCTCTCTTTTTCTGTTGGCGCAGAATAGGGTCCAGCAACGGCAATCTTCATTAGGTGTTGTTTTCTTTTAAAAATGCCAGTAGGTGTTTACAAACTTCTGGCACGTGTTCAAGATTTAGAGTGTGCCCGGCGTGTGGGATTATGATAAACTTTGAATTTTTAATGTTAAGGTGTACCTCATTGGCCATATGAACTGGCAGTAAGGTGTCTTTTTCTCCCTGAATGATTAGTGTAGGAGCAGAAATCTTATGCAGTGCCTTTCGAAAATCACTTCTCTCTTTCGTTGCCCTCATCAACTTTAATATGGCGCCTGAATTCTGGTTTAAATCTTTCCGGGCGGCTTTCATGGTGTCGATTGGTATAAGAGGGTTTAAAAAATACTCCTCACTTAAAACGCTGGGCAGCATGATGTCTAGCAATAAATTGTACCCCCCCAATTTTAGGGCATTCTCCCAACCTAGTTCAATAGCTTCGAAATAAGGGTTTTTATGGGCAACAGTTGAAATGAGGGTCAGCGTGTTCAATTTCTCAGGAAAATTTACAGCGAAGTGTTGAGCAACGAAAGAACCATATGATAAACCAACAAGATGGATTTTTTTAATCCCCACCTTTTCAAGAAGGCCGTTTACATCCCTGGCGTGTTGTTCAAAATTTCTCCACTCTCCTTCCTTTGCACTCTGGCCCTGAAAAATAAAATCCAAGAGAATTATCCTGAAGTTTTCCTTAAAATAAGGCGTTACCAGAGCCCAGGCCAAAGTACTTTGTGTAAGCCCGTTTAAAAACACAATACAATTTTGCGAAGCAGGGTTACCTTGCACCTCATAATATAAATCTAATCCGTCGTTTGTTTTGTGTATCATTTCAGGTGTAATAAAACTGAACCTTTCCTTTGTTTACCTTTAACCTGGCTCTTCGTCCAAGGTAAAAAGCCATGTTCTCATCAATGTGTCCTGCTGGAAAATTAAAACAAACAGGGTAAGGATATTCTCCTACAGCCTCCATTATGATTTCTTCTGCTGTTTTACCAAATGAAATGCTGTTGTCTTTCATGTCACTCAAGCCGCCAACCATGAGGCCGGCTAACTGTTCAAGTTTGCGACTGCGCTTAAGCTGAAGCATCATCCTGTCTACATGGTACAAAAACTCATCCAAATCTTCAATAAAAAGAATCTTATTCCTATAGTCTAGCTCAGAAGGACTTCCGCTTAATGCATAAAGCAGTGAAAGATTTCCTCCTACCACTTCGGCTTCAGCAAATCCATCCCGGTTTAGTTCGTGAGGTTCAATTTTGTACTCTTGCTGTTGGTTAAACAGTAGTTTTTTTATAGAAAGTGTGGCCTTTTCATGCTTGGTAAAGTTAATCGGCATAGTAGCATGAAGACTGCATATATCGAGGCTTTGGATGTGGCAGTGTAAAATGGTCGCATCGCTATAGCCAACCAGCCACTTTGGGTTTTTTACAAATTCTGTGAATTCGACGTTGTCAATAATGCGCAAAATACCATACCCTCCTCGGGCAATCAGTATGGCCTTTGCTTCTTTGTGGTCGAGAGCCCACTGCAAATCCTGCTTTCGCTCCTCATCAGTACCGGAAAATTGGTTGTGTTCTTTGTAAATGTTTGGGCCAAGCTCAACTTTAAGTCCCCAACGCTTAAGGATATTAACTGTTGGTTTAAGCTCTTCCTTACTGATTTTTCGTGCCGAAGCTACGATGGCTATGGTATCGCCTTTGCTAAGGTATGGTGGAGCCAATGACATACAATGGGGCTTAGTGTTTTTTGTGTTTGTGTTTTTTATGCTTTTTCTTTTTCTCCTTCTTTTTGTCTTTCTTTTTATGTGTTTTATGTTTCTGTTTTTTCTGCTTTTTTTCCTTGTGTACCTTTTCCTTTATTTTTTCGGGAGGTGCATGTTTATCCTTTATGGCCGACTTGTCCTTTTTTTCATGCTTTTCAAGGTTCCTGAGATTTTGTTGGTAATTGGCATTTAAGGGCTCGTGTGCCGCTCGAATGTGATACCAAAACTCCCCCTTCTTTATTCTATAGATTTGCATTTCTGATACACCAAACTTTTCGGCAATTTGTTTAAGAGATAACTTCCGTTTGGGATCCCAAATCATTGTTTTAAGTGCCAGCGCGCTTTTTTCATTCAGCAGTTTAGAGTGGCTGCTTTTCCGAATAATGCGGGATTCTCTGGCCTTTTTAGAGTTGGGGCTCTGTGCAGTGTGAGCCCTATGCTCAGAGGCCGTTGCCCACTTTAAATTCTCTACTTTGTCGTTAAGGTAGTTATGGTCCTTATGAATTATGAATTTATGAGAAGAAGACGGTTTTTTAAGAAAGGCTTTTGCTACCTCCTTAAATAAAAAAATGGCTTTGTTGCTTCCCTTTTGACGAGTGTTGTATCTGTAATAGCCTCCACTTGGCTTGAACCGTCTTACCTCAACGTTATTCCCATCTGCCTTATAAACACCAAAACGTCCAAAATTTGAGATCATGTAAGGAACCGTTGGCTTACGTCCATCGATGAGAATGGGCTTCCAGATTTCTTTTTTGCTACTCATGGTGATGGGATTAATTTTATCTTTACCCTTGTAAATATAATAATTATTCAACGGAGACCGCCGGACAACAACGCAAGGCCCTAACCCGGAATACACTATGAAAAAGAACTTTAAACGAACCCTGGTTACAGCAGCCTTACCTTATGCTAACGGGCCTGTTCATATCGGACATTTAGCAGGGTGTTATCTGCCTGCCGACATTTACGTGCGCTACCTGAGAAGCGCCGGAAAAGATGTGCGTTTTATTTGCGGTAGCGATGAGCATGGCGTGCCTATTACCATTAAAGCAAAAAAAGAAGGCATCACACCGCAAGCCGTTGTAGATCACTACCACAACATGATGAAGTCAGCCTTTGAGGATTTTGGGATTTCGTTCGACATTTATTCCCGCACATCTTCCGAAATACACCACCAAACGGCGTCCGATTTTTTTAAACTGATGTATGAAAAGGGCAGCTTTACTGAGCAGATCACGGAGCAATATTACGACGTACAAGCCTCTCAATTCCTTGCCGACCGTTACATAATGGGCAAGTGCCCGAAATGTGGTAATCCTGATGCATATGGGGATCAGTGTGAGAAATGCGGAACATCGCTTAGCCCTAGCGAATTGATTGAACCCCGCTCTACCCTGAGCGGAGCAAAACCCGTTATGCGACAAACCAAAAACTGGTTTTTACCCCTTGACAAACTGCAGCCAAAAATTAAGGCTTACCTCGATCAACACAGCGACTGGAAAAGCAATGTTTACGGACAATGTAAAAGCTGGCTTGAAAGTGGGGATGGTCTGCAACCCCGTGCCATGACGCGAGACCTGGACTGGGGCGTACCCGTTCCTGTGAAAGGCGGAGAGGGAAAAGTATTGTACGTGTGGTTTGATGCTCCTATCGGCTATATTTCGGCAAGTAAAGAACTGTTACCTGAGCACTGGGAAGACTATTGGAAAAGTGATGACAGTCGCCTGATCCATTTCATCGGTAAGGATAACATTGTATTTCACTGCATCATTTTTCCCGCGATGCTGATGGAACATGGCGGTTATGTCTTACCTGACAATGTACCGGCAAATGAATTCCTTAACCTGGAAGGAGAAAAAATTTCAACCTCCCGCAATTGGGCGGTGTGGTTGCATGAATACTTACTTGAGTTTAAAGATAAACAGGATAGTTTGCGCTATGCCCTATGTGCTAATGCCCCTGAAAGCAAGGACAATGATTTTACCTGGAAAGAATTTCAAACACGTCACAATTCTGAGTTAGTGGCTATCTTTGGTAATTTCGTTAACCGCAGCCTGGTACTCACGCATAAATTCTATTCCGGAATCGTTCCGGCCGCATCCACCTACACAAAACAAGACCTTTTGGTTTTGGAAGAACTTACGGCAGCGCCGGGGAAAATCTCAAAAGCCCTGGAAGAATTCAAATTTCGGGAAGCCTTAAGCGAATGGATGAGTGTGGCGAGATTAGGAAATAAATATCTGGCTGACTGCGAACCCTGGAAACTCATTAAACAGGATGAAGAACGGGTTAAAACCATTATGAATGTTTCACTGCAGATCTGTTGTAATTTGGCCATACTCGCGGAACCTTTCATCCCCTTCACCTCCGGCAAATTGTTTCGACTCCTCAACCTTCCAGTGCTTCGATGGGCCTCCGCCAAACAAAGCAATAACCTCGCACAAGGCCATACCATTAATAAGGACGAGTTGTTGTTTTCAAAAATTGAAGACGCTGAAATCCAGATTCAGCTTGATAAACTTGCAAACGCAAAAGCGGCAAGACAAAATACGGCCATAAAACCCATAAAAGAAGAAACCAGTTTTGATGACTTTTCCAAAATGGACATACGTGTGGCGACCATCCTTAGTGCAGAACTGGTTCCGAAAACCGATAAATTGTTAAAATTACAGCTCGATACGGGCCTTGATAAACGCACTGTTGTGAGTGGAATTGCGCAGTGGTACAAACCCGAGAACCTCATCGGACAAAAGGTGTGTTTGCTTGCTAATCTGGCGCCGCGTAAAATTAAAGGCATTGAAAGTCAAGGCATGATCCTAATGGCAGAAAACCAGGATGGGGAGTTAAGCTTTGTGCTTCCATCAAAGGAAAAAATACAAAATGGATCAGATGTTAAATAAATGGTTCGCGCTGGCTTTAAGCCTATTGATTCTCGCGGGTTCCAATAAAGCCCAGGAGGAAAATCCATACGATCGAAACACCTTTGACTATAAAGACCCTGAACAGTTTAAAAATTTCAACAAACGCAGCAAAACCCTCGCGTTTTGGCAAATCAGCGCACTTAAAGAGGGTGCTATAGTGGTTCGCCTGCGCAATAACCGCTTGTTGATTGATGAACTCAACAAGGCCGGGAAAAAAGACCTGGCCAAACAAAAAATCATGGAACAATATGCCATGAATAAAAACACCATGATGGCGTACCGCGATTACCTCAACTTTTGTAAAGTGTACTTTATCTATAGTAACAGCAGCGACAGTCTTATGAATGGTAGCCGAAAAGGGATTTTTCTCGATACCAACCTCAACATCCATCCCGGAATTGAATTAATAGAGAACTTTTATATTATCGCCGAAAGAGACTTTGGTTATAATTCCACCATTGGTTTTGTTAAGGAAGATTCGGCCCGCTTGGTTCAGGAGCATGGCACGGCCGTACGTATGATGGCTGTTGTACTAAAAAACAGATACACACACCAGCTAAAAGCCCCATTCCCCTATTTGGTTAAAGAAAAGAATTTTATGGATGCAGATCTAGACTTTCCAATGACTGTAATGGAAACCGAAAGTGGCATGCAGCTGCAATATACGGTAAACAAAACCTATTTTGCCGACCTTGCGGCCAACCCTAAAAACCGCGCCAGTCGAACGGTTAAGGAGGAGGGCATGATAAAAATTGTGCATGTGAAAAAACAGTTTACTTATGAAAAAGTGGCAGACGCGGTTATTCAATTAAACGAAAACCTGGAACGCTTCTATAACAACTCGCCAAGGATTAATACCAAAAAACTTGATGTGCGATTTTTACCATACCTATACTAGAACTAAAGACTTTATCGACGGGTTCGATTCTTTTGTGATTCGCTTGTTTAGTTCAATAAATTTATTACATTAGATTAAAATTTATAGCGCATGAAAAAACTTGGATTTATTTTCCTGTTCATGGCACTCCTTTTAACAGGATACTCGCAATCAGATACGCTTTATCTAAAAAGCAACACTAAGGTTCCCTGCAAGATTATTGAAATAGGGGAATCTGAAATCAGATACAAAACACCGGATAACCTTGAGGGGCCATCGTACCTGATCTCTTTAAGCAAAGTGTACATGTATGTTTTATCTAACGGCACCAGTGTGTACTCAAGGTCTGACACCCTTTATGTAAAGGGCGGTAAAAAGATTCCTTGTTTGGTAACTGAAATTGGCGACTCCGATATCAAGTACAGGACGGCTGATAATCCGGATGGTCCGGTTTACCTGATTCCTCTTACCAGTGTATATAAATATAGCCTGTCCGACGGAACTACAAAACAGGTTATGCCGGATGAGCTCCTGATCGAAAATCAACATACTGAGATTATAAACAACCGTTCCGTAATCAAAATTCACCCCTTCTCATTTGTAAATGACCAGATTAGCGTGGCATATGAACAAGTCATTAAAATGGGTACCAATTTGGATGTGGAAGCGGGTTATATCAACAATGGCATTACGCCAAGTAATAATTACAATTCGAACTTTTACACAACCTCAGGCAAGCCCGCTTCTATTTCCGGCTTCTATTTGAAGCCGGGGATTAAGTTCCTGCTTGGACAAGATTACTCCACAAAAGGCATGCGTTACGCGCACCCCCTGAAAGGCCGGTATTTTAGAGTTGAAGTCGTATTTAGCTACATGAACTATCAGGATGTGGCCAATCAACTTTCATACAGCCAAACCTATCCCGTTTGGCCAAACACAAGTTATACTACAACAACAACCAATAGAGTGGCCGACATTAATGTTCTGGGCTACGGGGGTTTAATCAGTTATGGCAGACAGTTTATACTAGGCAACGTAATGACTCTTGACTACTTTATTAGCGCCGGTGTTACTGGTCAAGGCCATAACTACACCAATGAAAAAATTACTACCAACACGTATGTGTATGACCCCAATAATCCTACACCCTACCCGCCACAATATTATTATAGCGGCGATGCTAAATACATCAATAATTTTCATGCGTTTTTCCGCTCACCGGACCTTGGGCTCTCAGGCGCATTTGGTTTGCGCTTAGGGTTTATTGTACCCGAGAAAAAACCCATGCCCAAAGTAGATTAAAATGCACCACACATTCAATAAAAAACCCTGTAAGCAAAACTTACAGGGTTTCTTTTTAATCTTTCTATTCTATTAGCCATTGAGGGCTTCCGCTCCACCCACAATTTCAAGAATCTCTTTTGTAATGGATGCCTGACGAGCCTTGTTGTATGTGATTTTTAAGTCACGCTGCATGGCTTTTGCATTATCGGTCGCCTTATGCATGGCTGTCATGCGTGCGCCGTGCTCAGATGCCATAGAGTCCAACAGTGCTTTGTGAAACTGGGTTTTAATAGAACGAGGAATTAGGTCATTAATAATAAACTCCTTGTTCGGTTCAAAAATATAGTCCGCTCTGCTACCTGAATTTTCAGTCCTTTTGACAGCCGCCGGCGATACAGGCAATAATTGCTCGAAAACAACCTCCTGCACCGCAGCATTTTTAAACTGGTTATAAATAATAATAGCGCGATCGAACTGTTTATTAAGATAAGCGTTCATTAACTGTTCAGCCACCGGAGCGGTTACATCATAACGCAAATCATTCAACAGATCGTTCAAATGGTGTGGCAAATCCGAACCGGTAATAATGTAGTCGGTCTTTCTAAATGCGTCTTGTGCTTTTTTGCCTACCGGAACAATGGTGATTTTATTTTCTCCTGATTCCTGACGAATAATACTCCAGGTCTTTTTTACTACATTGGCATTAAATGCGCCAGCCAGACCACGGTTACTTGACACCGGAATCAATAAGATGTGTTTTTCGGTTAAAGGGCGATTAAATTTATTTTCAGAAGCATCGAGGTTTGAACTCACGTTTTCAATGATCTCCTGCATTTTGTTAGAATACGGGCGCATCTGTGTAATAGCGTCCTGAGCGCGCTTCAGCTTGGCAGCACTAACCATTTTCATGGCACTGGTAATCTGCATGGTTGAGCCTACCGACACTATCCTATTTCTGACTTCCTTTAAACTTGGCATTCCTTTTAATTCTGTATGTAACTGTTAATGGTTCCGTTCAGTGCTAAAACAGGCTTGTTTATTCTCCGTATTTAGAAAGCAGGTCTTTGGCGCAAGATTCAATAGCTCCCGTTATTTCGTCGGTCAATTGTCCGGCTTTTAAACCATCTAAAGCGGCTTTGTGTTTACGCTCCATACTTGCATGGAATTCTTTTTCAAACTCACCCACTTTGTTCACAGGCACGTTTCGCAATAAGTTTTTAGTTCCGAGATAAATGATAGCAATTTGTTGCTCAACGCGTAATGGAGAGAATTGCCCTTGTTTTAGGATCTCCACGTTACGTGAACCTTTATCTAAAGTACTTTTTGTAGCCGCATCCAAATCCGATCCAAATTTTGCAAATGCTTCAAGTTCGCGGTACTGAGCCTGATCCAGCTTTAAGGTACCTGCAATCTTTTTCATGGATTTAATTTGTGCATTACCCCCCACGCGGGAAACAGAAATACCAACATTAATAGCCGGACGAATACCTGAGTTAAACAAGTTTGACTCGAGGAATATTTGTCCGTCAGTAATGGAAATTACGTTTGTAGGAATGTATGCGGATACGTCACCCGCTTGTGTTTCAATGATAGGAAGTGCAGTAAGTGAACCGCCACCTTTAACCATTGGACGCAATGATTCCGGCAAGTCGTTCATGCTTTTTGCAATATCATCGTTCGCGTTGATCTTTGCGGCTCTTTCCAATAAACGGGAGTGAAGATAAAACACGTCGCCGGGATAAGCCTCACGTCCCGGAGGGCGACGAAGCAGCAAGGATACCTCACGGTAAGCTACCGCCTGTTTTGACAAATCGTCGAATACAATCAAAGCAGGGCGACCGGTGTCGCGGAAAAATTCGCCTATAGCTGCACCTGCAAATGGTGCGTAAAATTGCATTGGGGCAGGATCAGCAGCACTTGCAGAAACAATCACGGTGTAGGCCATGGCTCCATTCTCTTCCAATACACGCAACACGTTTGCAACGGTAGAGGCTTTTTGGCCGATAGCCACATAGATACAAAATACAGGTTTACCGGCTTCGTAAAATTCTTTCTGGTTAATGATGGTATCAATACACACAGCCGTTTTACCGGTTTGACGGTCACCGATTACCAACTCACGTTGGCCACGACCAATAGGAATCATGGCGTCAATAGCCTTAATTCCTGTTTGCAAAGGCTCTGTTACAGGTTGACGGTAAATTACGCCTGGTGCTTTTCTTTCTAAAGGCATTTCATAAGTATCTCCTTTGATTGGGCCCTTGCCATCAATAGGCATACCCAAGGTATCTACAACGCGGCCCAGCATACCTTCACCTACTTTAATGGAAGCAATGCGTTTGGTGCGTTTGCATGAAGAGCCTTCTTTAATGTTGTCTCCAGAACCCAATAGCACGGCGCCAACGTTATCTTCTTCAAGGTTTAACACAATGGCTTGTACACCGTTTTCAAACTCGATCAATTCACCGGATTGAACTTTGGACAAACCGTAAATGCGGGCAATACCATCACCTACCTGAAGCACGGTGCCTACTTCTTCCAGTTCTGCTTCACTTTTGAAGCCGCTCAATTGTTGTCTTAATATTGCAGAAACTTCTGCGGGATTTATTTCAGCCATCTTGTTCTTGTTCTAATAATTTAATTTAATGCTTTGTTCGTCAATTTTTTCTTCAGGTTATGCAAATCACTGGCCACAGAGCGGTCAATTTGTTTATCGCCGATTCTAAGTACAAAACCACCGATGGTGTTGGCATCAATCTTTTCTATCAGTTCAACTTCACCTTTCATTTGTACTTTCACCAAGTCCAGCACCTTGTCCTTGGTTTTTTGATCAAGACCATTGGCCGATGTAACTACAGCGGTGAAAATGTTCTTATGTGTTTTATATTGCTCTTCAAATGCTTTTAATATCGCCACCAACTGAGCTTCTCTGTTTTTGCTTGTGATAAGGGTCAGAAACGACATAGAAACCTTGCTGATTTTCTTTTCGAAAATGGCGCTCAGCACACTAATCTTTTTATCCTTCTTTACAACAGGGCTTTCCAATAAAAGAGCCAACTCACGGTTATTTTCGATTGTATCCAGCATCAGCCTTAGGTCTTTACGCACCGTGTCCAATTGTCCGGACTCAATGGTAAGATCCATCAGCGATTTGGCATATCGGTTATCTGCAGTTGCCATTTTAGTTAAGGTTAACGTCTTTCATCAGGCTGTTCACCAATGTTTTTTGCTTGTCATCATTGGACAGCTCCGATTTTAAAATTTTCTCGGCAATTTCAATAGAAAGCGAAGCCACTTGAACTTTTAAATCGGCCACAGCAGCATTCTTTTCGTTAATGATTTGTTCGCGTGCGTTGCTCATGATGCGGTCAGCTTCTGCCTGTGCTTTGCTTTTAGCTTCAGCAACAATACTGTCCTTGGTTTCACGCGCTTCCTTTAAAAGGGCATCGCGTTCACCTCTGGCCTGAGCCAGGATTTTTTCATTGTTCGCTCTTAATTCGCGCATGTCGTTCAGAGCACCTTCAGCGCTGGCCAATGCATCGGAAATGTTTTTCTCACGCGTTTTGATGGCGTTAAGGATGGGTTTCCAGGCGAATTTGGTAAGAATACCAAACAATAAGAGGAATACAACTCCGGTCCAGAAAATAAGACCGATACCCGGGGTAATAAGTGAGCCTAAAATAAATAGATTCATGATGCTTGATTTTTAATGTTTTAACCGCTTAAATAAATTGAACCTTCTACCAAACGTAGAAGGTTCAACTACTAAATTTACAGTAAGGCAACTACAATACCGAATAAAGCTGCACCCTCAACGAGAGCTGCCGCGATAAGCATGGTAGTTTGGATTTTTCCGTGTGCCTCAGGTTGACGTGCAATGGCATCCATTGCGTGTCCACCAATCTGTCCGATACCGATTCCGGCGCCAATGGCTGCCAGACCTGCACCGATTGCTGCGATACTTCCTGTCATGTTACTTGGTTTTTATTTATTGGTTAATCAATTTTATTTAGTGTTTTGCTGGTGCGTGTTCGCCTTCATGCGATTCATCATGGTGGTGTTCTACCATTGCCGAACCAATGAACAATGCAGTCAACAAAGTAAAAATGTAAGCTTGTAATAATGCCACCAAACACTCCAACACGTCGATAAACAAAGCAAAGCCAACAGCGATTGGAGACACCAGAAGAGTTTCAAATGTGAAAATCAATCCAACCAGACTTATCACAATAATGTGTCCTGCGGTCATGTTCGCGAACAAACGTATCATTAACGCGAAGGGTTTTGTAAATATGCCCAGGACCTCTAGAGGGATTAAAATTGGATAAAGTGCCTTAGGCGCCGGTGGTAAAAAAATGTGTCCCCAGTAATTTTTATTTGCGCTAAAGCTGGTTACAAGAAAGGTGATGGTAGCTAATACAAATGTAAACGCAATGTTCCCGGTTAAATTGGCACTTATTGGAATGAGGCCCAAAACGTTGTTTATTAGTATCAAAAAGAAAACCGTGAGCAAATAAGGCACATATTTTTCATGTTTTCCCCCACCAATGTTTGATTTTGCAATCTCATCACGAACAAATACAATCAGGGGTTCAAAGAAGGACTGTTTTCCCTTTGGGGCAGAAGTGACACCGGTTTTTTTATAGGCTCGTGCAATAGAAGTAAACAACAGAATAAGAACAAAGGCAGAGAAAAATAACTGCGCCACGTTTTTGGTTATTGAAAAGTCAAGTGGTTTTGCATTCACAGGGTGCATTTTGCCCTTGGCATCAGCTTCCATTACCAGGTATTGTCCGTGTTCGTTTGGCGTCTCAGAAGCGTAAAAAATGTCCTCTTCAAAGTTTACAAAACGCTGCCCGTTTTTCTCTACAACTACTTTACCATGGAAATCGTGATGAAATTCTCCTGAAGAAAAGCTAACAAATCCTGAAGCTGTTTTCAAAATTACAGGAAGCGGTAAGGATACCGGGTGTTCATCGCCCCAAAGGTGCCAGCTGTGTGAGTCAAGCACGTGCTCAATGGCAATTTCGGCCATGTTCACCTTCTTTTTCTTTACGGTGTCCGTCGTTTGTGGGTGTGGGCCCGCCGCAGGCTCAGATGCTCTGTATGCTGGTGATATTAAAAGTAGGAGTGCAAAAAACAGAATAGAAACAGAAGTGTTTCCCGTGAAAGTCTTGATTTTACTGGCCATTTGCTTCAAAATGAGCGTGTTTTTCGATTTCGGCTGCAAATGTAGGCATTTTTTGAGTATTCCAAAGGGATATTTCGGCTATTTTTGAGCCTTTAAACACGAAATTCCCGGCCCTGTTTTTACTCACCCAATAAAACTTCAACTTTTTGATTATGAATTACTGGCTTATTAAATCTGAACCATCCAAATACAGCTGGCAACAGCTTCTGAAAGATAAAAAAACCTGCTGGGACGGGGTAAGGAATTATGCCGCAAGAAACAACCTCAGGGACATGAAAACCGGGGACCTTGCTTTCTTTTACCACAGTAACGATGGGCAGGAAATAGTAGGCATCGCTAAAATTGTAAAACAATCCTATCAGGATCCCGGAAGCACTGATCCGGCTTGGGTTTCAGTGGATGTGGCGCCGTTCACAACTCTGAAAAAACCCGTTACACTGGATCAAATCAAAAAAGACCCATTTTTCAAATCAATGGACCTGGTAAGGCTCTCGCGCTTGAGTGTTGGAAAAGTTAAGCCTGCTGAATTCGACAAAATATGCCTGATGTCAGAAACCACGCTATAGATTTTTATCAGTGACTATCCCACATCTGGTTCCTGAAGTATTGAAACCCCGACAAGCCTTTGTGCACACCTGTACTTTAGTTTAAGTGATTGATGTTGTGCCACTTAAATGAGCTACAGGCCATAGTTATTTCTATCTTTATAACTATCAATATCCAGGCTCATGAAAAAAATTGCGGTCCTCTTTGTTTTGTTTGCCCTAGCTTTAGGCTGCAGTGTTCAAAAAAGAAAATACACGTCGGGATATTTTGTGGAAAAATCCTGGAAAAAACACCCTAGTGCAGCTGCGGGCAGCATAACCAAAAATACAGCAAACAAAAAAGAAGTAAAAGCGAATTGCCCTATTCCTTCTGCAGAATCACAACCTGTGTCCTATCAGGCTTTTACAGAAACTGCCGCGCTTGCATCGGCTGCGCCTTTTCAACAGTATAGCGAAATCAGTAAACAGGTTGTCACTATACCCATGGATACATGCGATCTTCTCATCCTTAAAAGTGGTGAAGAAATAGCCGCAAAGATTTTAGAAATCACCGATGATGCAATAAAATATAAAAAGTGCGAGAATCTGCTTGGACCAACATACACTATGGCCAAAGAAAGAGTGTTTATGGTCAAATACATAAATGGCACCAAGGAAGTTGTGGAGGCCCCGGAAAAAACAATTTCCACTTCACCGCAAAAAAACAGTTCTGCCAAGGCTACAGGGTCCAGAAAGGTTCAGGGTATGGCCTTGTGGGGTTTTATTATTGCCTTGGTGGGCTGGTTTGTTCCGGCAGCAGGTTTGGCTCTGGTGATGGAGCTTGCTGCCATTGTTTTGGGTATAGGCGGATTAATAAAAATTGACAAATATCCGGATAAGTTCAAAGGTAAAGGCTTCGCAATAACAGCCCTCATCCTAGGTGTTCTGGGTATTATTGTTATTGCAGCGCTTATGGTCTAAACCACTTCTAGTAACATTCGACTGTGTTCATGTCTTATTTGGGCCAGGTGAATGTACGGTACACTTGAGCCAGCCATTCAGGTTTTTGTTCGCGTTGTTTGTAGAATATACCCGTGGATTTAAGTCAAAGACTACACCATAAAAGACTTTCAAGCTATGTGTGTTTGACTAAATAGCGCTCAACAAAATTTACAGCGTGTTTAAGCCGATCCTCATGCAAGCCATGAACCTTGTCGAATGGGGCAGGTTGTTGTTTCACCTCTTTCAGATTTAAATCCAAAATAAGTTTGCGACCGTGTTTATTGAAGCGCTGAGTGTCCTGCACCCAATTTACATCATTAGTGGTGATGAGGTAATAATCGTAGCGGTTTCTCTCCATTAAACTTAAGATCGATGCAGGGCAGGCGCCAAACTCCAGCTCGGCCCATATTTTTAGGGTAATAAGCGCGGTATCACAAAACAAAAGGCCTTTTGCATGTTTTGCCTGTTCAGTCTCCAATTCCACCTGCCTGATGGCGATTTGTTCCAGGTCGTGTAAGGTATAATTGTAAATATCCGAGTGGTTAAAATAGTCCCGCGCATATTCCGGAACCCAGGCTGTTTTAAAATGCGAAGCAAGGCGCTCGCACAGGTCAGTTTTACCTGTACTTTCAGCGCCAACGATGGCTATTTTTTTAATTCTTCTGCTTTCCATTGTTTCCAACCATACCAGGCCATGCCGGCGAATACAAAATACAATAGAGCAAAAAGCCACATGTTTTTTATACCATACAAAGCTACATAAGCCAGATCAATAATAACCCAGGCCAACCAATTTTCAATCCAGCGTTTGGTCATCATGAAGGTGGCTGTAAGGCTGGCTGCAGTTAACACTGCATCAAACAAAGCCTGATCTCCTCTTAATGTAGAAAGTAAAAAATAATAGGCTATGCCTTGAACAAGGGTCAGCACAAAGAGTAAAGTCCACACTCCTTTAGGCGTGTGGTTCACATGGAAAGTTTGTCTTTGTTTTTTACTCCAGTAATACCAACCATATATTCCGGCACCAAAATAAAAAACCTGCAGGCCCATATCGCCAAAAAGCTTTTGCTGATAAAACTCAATGAAAGAAGCTAAAACCGAAACAAGCGCCAAGGGCCAGCACCAAATGCTTTTTTGTATGGTGAACCAGACCCCGGCAAGCCCAAACACAAAAGCAAGAATTGAAAGTATTGACATTAGTCGAGTGCTATGTTGTGTTTTTTAAACTCCTGAAGCACCTTTAAGAATTGAAAAAAGGGTTCGCTGTCGCCCCATAGAAAATTGTTGTAGGCTATGCCATAAAACCCATACTGGTGCGCCCTTTGCACCGAGTTTAAGATACAGCCTCCGCGCGCCACAAGGCGTTTGCCGCTCTTAAGATTAGCCGCTTTTACGCCCTCTTCATAGTACCCGCTGTACAATTCTCCGGTCATTCGGTTGAACATGGTGCCAAGCAAAAAATAAGTATAGTTGGTTTCTTCTTTGTTATAAACCTGCTGCAGCCGAGAATAGGAACGACTCTTTGACGTATCGGCAAAACGCATTTTTAAACGCAGTCGCACAAACCAGTACTTCCAGTGTTTTGACAAATGCACTTCGCTGAGGTGTATGCCTTTTAAACCGAATTTATAGACAAGGTCATGATGGTAATGCAACACAATACGATCATGAAAAATGGAGGGAATTTCACTGATGTATTCTTTCATCTGCCGTGTTGACTTTTTAGGTTTTCTTACATGCAGAGTCATCAATCCGCTCTCAAACATCTTTGTAATTAAACTGGTCTCGTCCGGCACATCATTCGTCGGCGTTATCACAATCAACTTCATGCTTTTCTCATTTTAATAGGGCTGCGCGTTGGCCCAAAACATCCGCTGATCTCACTTAATAAATGTACGTTTTTTTCAAGGGCATTTCCAATCACCACCAGATTGGCCCCAGCCTGGATGGCTTTGTTCACCCTGGATTTTGAATCAATGCCGCCCCCAACAAATACCGGAATTTCAACGGTCTTTTTTATGGCCCGTATCAGCGCTGGCGATATGGGTTGATCTGCGCCGCTACCCGCTTCCAAATAAACGGCTTTGAACCCCAACTGCTCCGCGGCCAGGGCGGTGTTTATGATAAGGTTTGTTTTATCCGGATGCAGCGGCAAGGTTTTGCTCACCTTCTCCGTGCTCGATTGCCCTTTGGAAGCAATCAGCAAATAGGCTGTCGAAAGAATGGGGAGTCTCATTTTTTTAATCTCCTGAGCAGCCAACACGTGTTTTCCAATGAGGTAGTCGGGGTTTCGGCCGGACAACAAACTGAGCAACAACAAACCATCTGCCTCTTTGCTTAACTGGGTTTCGTCGCCCGGAAAAAGCAAAATGGGGATGGAAGAAAGTTTTTTTATTCTGCTGACCGTTTTTTTCAAATTGCCCTTTTCAATTTGGCTGCCACCTATCAAAAAACAGAACACCTTGTTTTTGTTCGCAAGCAAAATCAAGTCTTCATTGAACTTGTCGGGATCAATCAAAACAGCAAGCCGCGGGGTGTTATCGGCAATTTTTTTAAACAAACTATCAAATTTCTTTCTCGGCATACACCAATATATACTCGTCTGTTTTTTCCTTTATCAATGAAAAGCGTTTTGAAACTTCCTGCGTTTGAATACGGCCCAAAACCCTCTCCCCATCAACCTTCTCAATAAACAAATTTTTTCTGAAATCAATTCCCCTATAGCCATAAATTTTATACAAGGTTTCCTTAATGGCCCAAAAGCCCACAAGTGTTTCGGTGTCATTGTTTGCAAGCCTTTTCTCTTCTTCGTTTAAAAATTTGTGCTGTATGGCCTTTACCTTATCCCTGATCAATTCAATATCAATACCGGTTTTAGCAGAAAGGTTATGAATAATGGCTAAACGATCGTGTGAATGTGAAATAGAAATGTGACCGCTATAATTGCTGAGGTGTGGTTTTTTATTAAGGTCATAGTACAATTCTGCTTTCAGCCCTTCAAAAAGTTTGCCCAGAAGTGCTTCTGTTCCCAATTTTTCAAGATCCCTTTGTTTGAGGCCGGGATGCCCGCCTGATAAAGCCCTCAGGTCCAAAAGGGCTAGGCGGATGTCGGGATTTATTTGGCGTATGGAGAACAATCTTTTGGGCTCTGTTAAACAAAATTAATTGTTGAGGGTTACAAACTTAAACTTTATCTTTGTAATCCTTTAAAATTCAAGAGCACATGCCAGAAACAGCAACAAAGTACACCAAGTACAAAGTAAAAGACTTCT